>JGI24021J15306_10002621_pt1 | contig 19653 bp, 13 predicted proteins | sample Ectturendosymbi1_FD_15306 | JGI IMG/M metagenome (IMG submission 15306)
TGTTTTTTTATTTGAGAAAAGATCCTAATAAATCAACCTGAAAAACTTTCAAACGTAGTCGACGTGCCCTGATCTTAGCTTCGCTTGATATGCGAAACACAAAGCTTAATTTTAATCGAAAAAAATTGGTTTTAGCGGTAAATGTCCGGGAAGCGCGAAGTTCCCATTGAGGGCGCTTTTCAGTTGTGCAGTAATTTATTTAATTTGTAATGTTAATGAATAATTTTCTTCTAAATGCAATATGCTGTTGCCAACTTAACAGCGATCTTTCTTTTACCACAGTGCCACAGGGTCTTTGCGACCACCATTAAGCGCTACGTCGAATTGGTGCGACAAAATGTAAGCACTCTTTCTCCGTTCATGACAAAATTTTATTAGTAGAACTGTTGTCGTCGAGTATAGGCTATGTTTAGATTCTAAAAGAATAGTCCGCCGACTTTTCGCATTGCAAAGTATGAACCTGACAGCTAGATCTTACAGAACCACCTCGGTATCGTAAAAGTAATAACGCTTGTGTTTCTTGAGAAACTCATAGTTACCGTCTGTGCTATGTAAGCGATACTAATTTTGTTACGTTGTTATTTTCTGATCTGCAAACTCAGCCAACCACCGTTTCAAACTTATTGCTGGCAAGTACAGCAGGATAGCGTGCTTTGCAGCTTTTTGGTGCTTTGTTGCCCCAATACTTGAGATTCGATGCAAATTAGAATCACTCCTTGTGACACTTGAGTTGTTGCTGTGACGTAAGTTGCTGCGATGTTGCTGTCTGCAATCAAACTGCCTTTCTGCTACGATTTGTGTGTGCGCGGCAATTGCAATCGGGATTCTTGTCCTTCTGCAGTTGTGCTGGCAACTGTTGCTAAGACTGCTCCCACATAATGTAGGCTTCTAGACTTCAACAATATTTTTTGCAATTCTTTTCTTTGAAATCAACAAGAAAAGACCAGTCCTGACAGCGAATGTCACTGTTGCTTTATTTGAGAAAGCTGATGCATTACTGGACACGTGATGCATTTGCCAAGTGAGGTTAATTGGTCAAAGGTTACGCATAGCACACATTTTTAGAGCCGATCATTAACCAGCTTAAACTTTGAAAGCGAGACGCGTCTCGCGCAACTGTTGCAAGCCCCGTACTGTTTAGTGTCTGCAGTGTGATGTCGCTGGCCTTCAGTCGTGGAGGTCAATAGCCTCGCCGGCCTTGGGATCGCATTTTTTGATTCGCTTCGTGTAATCTCCAAACTGCGTGAAATGATCTTTGAGCTTCGACTTGCGTGAGGCATTATGCTGCTCAGAGCCGGATTTGCACCATGAACATAAACAGGGTGCACTCCAAATTAATTAGTGGCACATCGTCAATAATTACGAGAATAGTCAAGTGGTTTTCATGTGGTGGTCTAATCCTTTACATGCGCAATGATGCGGCAGGAATCAAACTCTTGCGTAACGTCAATCAATGTAAGGTAGTTGCATCCCGCGTCGTCATGGTTACAGTCAGTTCGGGCTTCTCACTGCTGGTTGTTCTCTCTGTCAGTGTTCGACATTTGTCAAGGATTACCTGCCACAGTTGTGGGATTTGATTGATGATAACGTGAGTATGTTGAGACCTTAGTTTGCCCCCTACCCTGTGCTACGCTTGCGGGTTGTCGTTGTCTGTCGAAGTGTGTTTTCATATTGGATGTTACGTTTGTGCAGAGGTGGGCACGAAAAGCAGCTTCATTGCGCAGTTAAACATTTCGAATTCTTTCGTCGTCAGCTTTCTACTAATGTTTTTGCTTAAATTTTAAATCGTTATCAGGCATCTACTAAAGCTTCGCAAAGCTGTTGTTGGATGGACCAAGCGATGGGGTGCTGGTTTTCAGATATTCTGTAGCATCTTTAACATCCTGTGATTATACTAGTCGGAAGTTGTTGATAGTTTCGACCAAGTATGGGTCATACTGAGGCTTAGGAGAATCAATTCACGCTTTGAAGCTGTTGTTTTCAAGGCTGCGGGCCACGGTTACAGAATATTGTACACTGTAGTAGGATATATAACAACACTTTGTGTTCTGTGGTGTTTCAATCAAATGTACATTTGCTCGTAAAACTTCGCCAAAATTTCGTGACAAAATGTTCAAAATTCGTCGTAAAGTCAATTTCATGTTGTATCCGCTCCATTGCAGGACGCCGAAACCATCTGCGGTACCTTGTACCTCTGTTCCGCCGTACAGGAACCACCAAAAGAACCCAAGCCTGTGGTCAAACTAGAAGTAGCGAAACCAGTGAAAGAGGTATGAAGTTTGTTTACTGCCGGCAAGACTTAGCAGAACTAGCATTCTGTGATAGCCAGACCTCGCTCAAAAAACCGCTAGTGATACGTCTCTGGTATTGTCACCATGCGTATTTTCTGGAACGTTGGTGATTGTACAGGCGTGCGCCATGGTGAACTTTCGTTGAAGAGCAAAACAACTAATGCAATCCGGAACGAAATTGTATCCACGTTTTTATTTTTTACATGTACGGACCACGTCTCTGCATACTCCAGCGCCTCAACGCCGTTTGGAAGGCATGCACCCTGCTGAGTTGCTGCATTCCTTCCTAACGGCGTTCATGTTAGTTTCCCCCCCAGAGTGCATTGTTTGTCAAGATGCGTTTATTCTGCAGACCTCAAACCCCATCACTTGCGCTGCGTGCAAGTTCATCGTGCACGAAGCCGACAAGTTGCTGGAAGGGAACAAGACTGCGGCAAGTTTAATAATGTTTACCTTCTATTGTCTGAATTAAATTCTCCAGCTTCAGAGCCCTCCTGCTCTGCGCTTGGTTCGGCTCGCGATTTCCATTGCATGCGTCATAGGTTTAGTTCTTTCTATGTGGCTCCAGCTTTGACGTTTTGCAGCGACTTTTCTATCTTCTTAGCGTACACGTGTGACGATTGCTCTTGTTTGAATGAAAACTCCGTCGAAAATCCCCTCCAGCCGAGCTCAGCAACAGCACTAGCGAGCTGACGGGAATGGATAGCAAGCTGCCGTTTGTGCACTAGACTAAGTTGAACTGGTGTGCCAGTGGTACCCAACCAGTGTTATGCTTGCGACGTCCTTGTTAGATCATCAGAAGCTCACAAAGCCTTTGCCAGCAAATCGGGAGTTGTTGACAACCTTGCAAGACCTTTTTTATGGTACTTAGCGTATTCCTCCATTCTGAAGGCGCCCCAGTGGGAGAGCGATGTTTTATATTTATTTCATGTTTAATGTCTGTGGTAACTTGCACTGTTTCGCTAATATGGTGCTGTTTCTTCCAGGATTTTATCGTTTCTGAGCTCGGCAAGCTTTGTGATTTGTATTCGGAAGACATACGCAATGAATGCCAGCGTCTGGTTAATACCTACGGCAAGGAAATCATCGATCTGTTGATAAACGAAGTCGAGTCCGGCGTGATTTGCGACCAACTCATGCTCTGCGTTTCCTCCCCAAAACTAACCAAGGTAACTTAATGCCAAGCTCGATGTACAGTGTCGTCAAGAAGCAGTAACTTAATTCGGTGAAATTGTCTTCATTGCTACGATACTTGATGAAACAAGCAGAAGCTTGATANGGGTTGCGAGTTGGGACTACATTTCAACTCACCTATCAAAATTGATTCTTTGGCAACTCAGAAATGTTTCCCACCGAAGTTTACTTAAACTTGCCAAAATGCCTGCGCAAAATTTGGACAACTTGAAAACTAATCAATCTTGCAAGTTAAATATGACATCAACTGACACAATACAATGAGTTTTTGTCACAGTTAGCCTGGTGCAGATGTGCTGGCGAGTGCAGCAACCTATTAAATAGGCCATAATCCGTTTCAGCTACGTACGCTATTCATAGTTGTCGAACAACAGACTCCAGTTTTCTTGGGCGTAACTCCATGCAGGAAGCGCCGCGGAAGAAAAGTTAATCGTGAGCTGTTGTGTAAGAAAGCGTTTAATGACGTGCGTGTCACGTCACCACTCAGAAGTAAGTTTCGCTGCGCGAAGTAATTCTCTCGCGCTCAGCGCATCCGGCGGACAATTTCACGCCGTCTCCCCCTTTTTCAGGTGTCAGACGACACTGCCTGCGAGCTTTGCGAAGCGGTTACGCAGAAACTCGACCAGCTGCTTACCCAAAAGAGCACTGAGGTAAAGCTTTGCCAATTTGTGGCTTGTGGAAGTTTTCCGAGAAGAAATGGCATGTCCTGTGGGTGTTGGTTGTACGTTTTTGTCTGGTACTCAGTTTTTGAGTGTGTATTACAGGATGACATCATCAAGGCCGTTGAGAAAGTGTGCTCTTTGCTGCAAGGCAATGACCAGAGCGAATGCAAGACGCTCGTTGACTCGTTTGGACCACAAATCATCAAGCTCTTGGTGCAGCAACTGAGCCCTCAGATGATTTGCCCTAAGCTAAACTTATGTCCGAAAAATCCAACCGTTAAGGTAAACATTTTGTCTGGAAAGTAAAGTGGCCACTTCAGCAACAACAAGCTGCTCCGCCGAAAAACGTGCAATCGTTTTTCCTTAATTCTCAAGTAAAAACATCACTTTGTTTTGTCTACAGTTTCTTTGCATTGGTGTCGCTCTTAGTTTAGAGTTCGAAGATCTTGTAGCGAGTAATCTGTGTTCACGGATTGCCTGCTGCAATTCCTGTGCTTGTTTCAGCCAGTGGCTTGAAGTGAAACGCTAGAACTGTTGTCATACTTGAAGTGTTAGATTGGGGTGTTTACGACGATCTTGGCAGTTGAAAAAAAGGGGACGGTGCAGTTTCAACATTTCTCTATTTTTTTCAAATGTTTGCTGTGAATATTCGCTGAGATATTGCTGCGAAAGTTCAAATTGAATATCTTTGATCACCTGTGTATTTACGCGCAGGTAAAAGTGTCAACAACTTGCGAAATTTGCGAAGAACTGGCCACGGCGTTGGATCGGTTGATCACGGAAAACAGCACGGAGGTTAACTGCCTGTTTTTTTTTAACTCGTGTTCTTTAATGAAAAAATTCCTTCATGCTCTGTTGTCTGTTTCATCAGCAAGAAATCATTGATGCCGTCAAACAAGTGTGCACTATACTGCCCTCTAGTATTAAAGGCGAGTGCGACAGTTTGATTGACATGTACGGCCCGACCATCGTCAACATGCTGGTTCATGATGTGAAGCCCAAGGAACTCTGCACCACGCTCACACTCTGCTCCAAAGTAAGGGATGTTTCATATTGCTCAGCTTCGCGTTTTACGTTGAGATATGTGGTTGTTAGCTTTTCAGGTATGCTACAATTTGGATATTTGCTTCGGTGTGATCAATGATCGTTAGCCCCCTATTGTTTTGTTTTTTTGTTAGCAAACTTGCGTAAAAGCATTAGTCAGTTGCCAGCAAATCTGTAAACCTCATCCAGCCCGCCTTCAAAAACTACTTTAAATCGCATTTGATGGTTGCGATAACGCAGCCTACGTCTGACTTAAACCATTCATGCGATAAGTATGAAGCAAACGATACAAAAACTTTTGTCTAGCGTCCGTGGAAATATTCGGCCGACCGATTGGGGACTGGATGTTATTTTGATGTTTACTGCTTAGTTTATTGCGTGTTGCATTGAGAACGCTCGTGCATTTATCTTATTCTGGTCTATTCTTACTCCTTACGCGTGCGCTGTTGTCCGAAGTCTGGCTGTTTGTCGTTGTTATTTTGTTGTTATACCTTACATTTCGTCTGTTTCTATTCGTGAAGAATGCTTTACTTTTACACCACAAAATATCTGAGGACAACGTAGTTTTTACGCTGCATGTTTTGCCCTCACATTGCAGCGCATGTGGAATTAACGGCGCGACCTTTTCAACCAAGTCGTTTTTAGCCGCCGCAATACGCTTCCTTGTGTTGCGGCTATTTTTGGTTTCGTACCGTTCGGTTGCTGAAGGTGACTAAGCCGGAAATGCAGGAAATGCACCGGCCGTGACTTAGCCTTAGCCGGAAATGCACCGGCTAGCAGATGACTGCGATGACCATGCGTCCGAACCTCGCGCTCCATGCCCTGTCTTTATTTACAGTCGCTGCAGCAAGTGTCTGATGCTTGCGAACTTTGTACTCTGGTCGCGCAGGAGTTGGATCATTTGCTCGATGCACAAAGCACTGAGGTTTGTTCACTTAAAACTGTATGTCGTGCTTCGTTACCGCTTAATATTTTCACGTGATTCAAAGATTCGATGCAATCGGGAGATCTCTTGATCTGTCAGGATTGCATTCCTTCAAGCCCGTAGCCAGATTTTAAGGTTTGGTGGAACAAGATGCATTTTAGGGGCAAGATTTTTGTTTTTATTATTTGCTTAAAACAAATTTTCTTGGGCACAACACAATTTGGGGGGAACTGCTCCCGAATGCCCCCTGTGGCTTAATGATATGCTGCTTTATATTTTCGGCTAAAAACCACTTGTACCCGGGTTTTGTGAATTTTTTTTGTGATGCTTGTAGGAGGAAATTATCCAAGCCGTTGAAAAGGTTTGCAGCCTCCTGGGGAGCGAGTATGAGAGCGAGTGCAAGACACTAATCGAGCAGTACGGTGACACGATCATCCAGCTTCTCGCCAACGCCGTCACACCTGAGAAACTCTGCCATGTTCTCTCGCTTTGCTCCGGACAAGAGGCGTGGAAACGTCATGTGCGTTCTATGTTCTATGACGTGTTGCCGTTGCGTGATGGCGAACTTCTTAAGAAACGGCATACGAAACGTAAAATGTCCAAAAAGACTGAAAATATAGCGTTGACGGAAAGAAAAATTGACATCGTTTGAGATTTTGGTAAACGCTATTAGAAATTCGCCACAATGCAGACGAGACTGAAGTGTCCAAACGAAGAAAAATATTCTCCTGTTGCATTTTCTCGAATCGCGTTGCTGAGCGCGCCTCGTTTCTTTCTTAGTTTGCAAAGCAACAACTTCTTGTAAGTAGGAATCTTTGTGAAAAAGCGCATCCAGTCCATCGTTTGCATGAATTGTTGGTCTGGTTAACAGGATGTGAATGACAGTCACAACTAACAGCTGCTACCAACAGCTTCATTCTGCGAGTTATGAGTCATACAGTAGTATATCGTTAAATCGTCTGGACAAGCTGCTTTTGTAGAGACCTTATGCAAACCTTATCCAAGAAAGCTTGGTCGTAACTCCGATCGTTTTTGTTCAGATGCTGAAGTCATCGATAGGATGTGAGATATGCGAAGCGGTCATGCGTGAACTCGACACTATCCTGGGATCGAAGAGAACTGAGGTAAATGGATGGGATGCGACTTCGCCTTTAACTCGGAGTGCTCTGTTCAGTGTTTCTTACCATCCTTTTGAGACAAAACTTGATATCCAAAACGCCTGCACCAGGCCCGAAACTTGTCACGACAAGCCTCGATTTCATCCTTCTACCTGAATCAAGCATATGAAAAATTATTTTCCAAATATGAAAGGACGCGCTACTAGGTTTTACTGTAGATAGGTAGTTGTTTGTGTGCATATATTTACTTGTCTTTTGTTCGACTGTCACAGACACACATCATTTGCTTGCGTATGGCTTCGAACACTGTTTTGACGAGAATGTTGCAGGGAAATAAAAATCCTGGTAGTTGTCTGTTGTGGAAAAAACATGAAATCGCCGGCCGTGTCCTGAATCGAGTTTGCCGGGGTCTGAATGCGTGTGAAGATTCGTTGCGTCGCAAAGAAGCAGAGAAGTGCAAAGCGTTGAAAGATCTCTTGCTTTTGCATGACGAAAAATAAATATTGTCTCTCGTGCGCCAAACTCGTTTTTCTTCATTTGCTACAGGATGAAATCGCGCGAGCTCTTGACATGGTTTGCAGTCTCCTTCCTACTAAGTACGAGACCGAGTGCAAGACCCTCATTAGCGAGTACGAGCCGATGATCGTCAAGCTTCTTATAAACTTGGTCAACCCCAACCAGGTTTGCTCTCTGCTNCGCCTCTGCCCCAAAAAAGTTCCCAAGGTAAGAAGATNAAGTGACAAAGTCTTACTTGATGTTCTGCGAAAACTGCATTTGCGNGGAAGAGTCGAAAATATAAAGTTGTCATCGTTGTACATAAACATCTTGGTGCGTTGATTAAGCTTGATTGTCAAAATCTAGAGATGACTAAATAAAACCAGTTCTGCGTCCTCCTCGTTACACGCCATCCTTGCTTATGAATGTTTTGTGCACTCTCGCTCAACTTTCACTCCCACAAATCTTACAAACTATTCCGTTTCAAATTCACAAAATGGGCATTTTAACCCATTCCGGACTGTGAATGTCTCAACTCATCCCTAATTGCTTTCCCCCACCTGCCGAGATTGACCAAGTTATTGAATTAATGTTTGTCTAACTATGTTGCCCAACAAACCGGCGTTTTTATGTTGCTATAACTTCTTAACACATAGCATTGGCTGAAACTTTGATCATTTTACAATTCAAACATAGTTTCAGAAGCGATTCGAATCAGATTTGCGCAGAAGAGCACCGTGAGACCAGAGATACTCTAACTGGTCAACAGTATTTCTCGTTCTACCTCATTGTGATGCTCAGATTTCTCAAAACNCACNCTGCGCCCAACACCAACAANGCCTAACCTAATTTCACTTCCATAACGCCAAAACTTCCTTTTTGTAAGTAACTAGTATTGTAACTAGTACCCAANCATATCCNTCGTTATCTCGCTGGCAACTGCAGCTAATCACAAACGGTGACATACGCAGGCAGAGAATATTTGGTGAAGTGTGAATCATTTTGATTGACTCATCGAGAAAGTTTTCTGCTTTCATTGTTGCTTGAATGTAAACGCTTGAACGTAGTTGTGAATTTAAAGTTAAGCGTCTTACTTAATTTCTGCCATATTTTCATTGTTAATGCACAGGGTGGTCTACAAAATTTCTCTGAATTACGATGCATATATCTGAGAAACTATACGAATTCTAAGCGTATGAAAGAAAACAGGCTTAATGTTTAATAGAATAAGATTTATCGTAAAAATTATATCAAGGAATTCAATGGTAAGTGGATTTTATAAAGATTTTCACAAGTTTCCAGTATCCTCACAGCCTGTGATGCTGCACACATCAAATCGGTTGTATACCTCCTGCCAAACTTTCTCGGCTGCATCTTCCCATACTAATGGTCGTTCGGATCGTTTCTGTCTACGCAAATGACCTCACCCTTCAAACGTTTTGTGCCATTTTCAAATCTGTACTGCAGCTGCTGCTTTACAACATTATCTTCAATTTGAAAAGTCTCAGCAGATGTTTCTGTATTTTATTTTGGTTATCCTGAATAGTACAGCAAATATACCGGCAATTTATCTTGATTCCGTTCAGCGAACAGTTAGCCCGTAACTGTGATTGGGCACAGTTGGCCTGTTTGTGAACGTTAGCTTGAAATGTCCATTGTTTTTATAGCCTTTCGCACAGGCAGTTTTATTTCTTCTTGCTTAGAGTCAGCCAACCATCTCGATGCATTAGTCTCCACCACAATACGTTTATGCTTAATGCAGGTATTTTAAAGGTGTTTTAGGGACCCGGCGGGTCCCAAGAATTGAAAATCGGGTCCCTAGAATCAGAGAAAATAATCATCGGGTACCTAGAAACAGAAAATTGGGTCCCTAGAATCAGAGAAATCGGGTCCCTACATGTCCATACCGGGTACCTAACATTTTCCTTAAAAAAAACCTGCTTAATAGGTAATTTGAATAAGAGTTCAGCAATTCGGTTAGTATGGGTCGGTAGCCTAAAAACCGAATAGGCTCAATGTCAGGAATGATCAGGACCCCTACCTCAGTCGGGATTGCATGTTGTCGTGGTCTGGGATATCTCATAAGAAACAGCGCCGAGGTATAGGGTTTGTTCGTCTTGCATTATTGTTTCCATGTGACTCGTCTTCAGGACTCTTTCTCAGTAGTCAATTTTCAGTACTTTCAAGGCGGTTGCATTGATAGCAGGCAGCACCATTACTGAACCTAGCCTAAACCTGTACACAGGCTCTGTTGCTTTATGCTGAGCGTAGTCCGCGATATTTCGTTTTTCTGTTTGGAAAATTTTTATTTCAAGTTATGTCAAGTTGACCGTTAATTAAAAGTCAATTTCTAAATAGGCGTAACTGCACTACACAAAGGAGCAGTGCCTGGCTGTAAAACAAAGCAAGTTAACCTGAACATTCTGTAACACTCCTTTTCTTCTGAATCAGTTACAAAGAAATCTACATTTCAATATTTCGTGATGTAAGAAAAACACAAACACTTCCACCCAATTTAAGGTTATGATGTGGTTTGACCATACTTCTAAAGGTCTAGTAGAACTCAAACGCTGTGCAGAATTTTAACTTCAAAACGTGCTTCGACTTGACAATTAGCGTTTACAGTTAAATGCTCTGAAAATCAATGCGTCAACAATTCGTTGACCGCGTACATGATGTATTGCTTCACGCTATTTGACGATCTAACCTCGGGGCATGCGGTTTCACTCACGTAGGGCTCTTGTGATTCTGACGCCCTGCTCGGTCGCTTGTCTGATGTCCAGTGCTGACACGGACTGCTTTCACGTCTGGCAAACAACAGATGCATCTTGTCTGATGTCATGCGATTTTGAAAGATTGTTTAATGTTGTTAAAATTTTGACAATAGTCGTCGTAACATTAGCAGGATTTTTCCATTTTTCGTTTTAACAGTCCATTTTTCGTTTTGATGATGTGTCACCTGGCATTGGTCAACCCAAATCCTAAAAATGTATTTCGAATCTCTTGCCCAAACTAGCATTGGAGTAACGAGATACCGAAAGAGTTCAATTTTGAAATGCCTTTGTCGGTACAAAATATCAGTACCGGCGAAAATAATTGCATCAATACATTTCTGTTGAAAGGTATGGAACGCTAACCATCAGTGTAAAGGCTTTTTGCATTTTTCTTGATAAATACGTTGCGCAAGTTGTAATTTGATGTTTTGACAGGTTCCTTCTCAATCTGGGGAGTTCTGTGAGCTGTGTGACTTGGTGGCGGCAGAACTTGACAACATGCTAGAACAGAATGCAACGCAAGTGAGTGATGTTCTCTCGTGTACGATAAGAATCGCGCCTGGCCAGTGGACAAAATGGACCGCACCTTGTACTTATTTTTGCACGTTTGAAAAGTAACTGAATTCTTTAATTTTTTCCGAAATTCGGGTGGTTTTCACACACTTGCAATTTTAAAATGTCAATTCCACTGATGCCAGCTTTGCTAAACAAGGACTGCTGTGTGAGCAAATGTTTCTTTCGCATCACGATAACATAAACAGGTCGCATGTTGTGGAAATTCGGTGTCGCATGTTGTTGAATGCATAGCAGATATTATAGCTATGCTGCAAATATGGTAACGCGTTACCATGACACAGCGCCATTAATCCGGCGCACCGCATAGCCATGAAATGTTATGAGGCAGTTTGAAATGATTATTTGGGAGACTACATTATGCGCGGTAACTGTCCCACGTCTTCGTCACAGACACAAATAATCGCCGCTCTGGACAAAGTGTGCAACATCCTTCCGTCTACTTTTAAAAGTCAATGCATCGACTTCCTCAATTCCAACGGTGCCGCCATTCTCGATCTTCTGGCAAATGAACTGTCGCCAAAGAAAATCTGCGCGGCCTTAGGTGTCTGCCCACCTTCAAAAGTACGTGCTAACGGAGACTGTTTTTTGCAGCTCGGGCTGCAGTTGTTAAAACGAATGTTCGGTTGTTCTTATCGCTCAGAGAAGGGAAGCAAGATTCTCACGTGGTTGTTGATCGTGAAACTGTGACGTTACGAAATTTGAGGGATTCTCTCATGGTTAATATTTTTTACATTACTAACAGATTCTTAGCCGGCATGGTGGCATAGTACTGAAACGCGAATAGTATTGGTTAAGGTTAGTGCCTGCCAAAAGTTACGAATAAATTCCAGTCCATCGGGTGTGAAACAAAATAAAACGTGGGATGTCTCGAACCTGCCGTTGTACTCGCTTGTAGTGAAGATAATTTTTGGTACAGTCGTATTCTTGAAAGAAGCATGCTATTAAATTGGTGCGGGCTGTTCATGGTGAGGTCATAATCCACTGATCGTCGCGACCGTAAAACACTCGCCTGGGTTTTGCATCATTCAAACACGTCGTATTCATGCTTCGTGCTTGCAGGAAACACCAACGGTGCCAAAGGCCTTCACTTGAGGCCTGGAGCTTTGGGAAGGTTTGATTGATGCTTTTCACATCGCGAACGCATCCCTGCTAATCTGCGGTCCTGTAACTATTTTGAGAAAACATTACAGCAAACAGACCTGCTTGACTTACCAACTCGGAGCTGGCAGCACGCATTGAGGTCGAACCTCTTTAATCATACATGAACGCGGCAACCCTACTGTATTTACAACAATGTCTCAAAACAATGTACGGAATAAAACACAGACGATGAAAAAAGCACAAAACACTGGGGAAATCGGTAGAAACTGTTGAAAACCGTCACCAAAAATATGCCTTCTCCAGCCCTTAACAGGACTAACTTAACACAACCGCCTATAAACACTAGTTTCGACCGCTTTTCCGCCACATCTAGTTCTCTAACCAGGAAGTACAAAACGGCCACAAGTGGGCCTACGATATAAAGCGAGCTAAGGCCGCGCTCAGGTTCGTAACAATGCTATTGCGCGCGAAGGGACGTCGAATGTGAAATCTGTATTCTTTCGTGCATCAACGCTTTACAGGTTCGTGAAAAAGATTGTAAGCCTACATGCGTACTTGGCGATTCAGCCGTACAAGCTATGTCGTTATCATTGACAATCCCTACTCGTTCTGTCATCTCTCGTGCTAGTACAAATTCTTTGTAATTACGACAGCAATGAAGCAATGCTCTCCAAGGATGGGCTTGTTAAAGTCGCATGTAGTTAACTTCTTGCACCAATTTTTATTTACACTTAAGTTTGATGACACTTATCTTTTACTGTTTGTTTGCTGATGAGTTGTCTTTTTTCGAAGACATTAAGCGCCAACGGAGAACTGTGTGACCTTTGCAAAATGGTAATCACGTTCCTCGATCAAGAGCTGGGCGCCAACGCTACCAGGAGGGACGTTGAAAGAGCACTTGACACTCTTTGCGACAAACTGCCTGCAGAATTTAAACAATCGGTGAGCGGTGTTCGTTTTTCGACGTAACCCTTCAGAAAGAGTTTTGTTTATTTGTTTCCAACTTTTTGTTGGTGCTGTTAATTTTCTTGTCTCGTACCTAAGAAAACCAAAGTGATTTGTGGGATATGGCGGTCAGCTATCGTTACTGCCTGCTGTTCATCATTATGATGTATTATGTAAGGCGTGTGAAGACGCTGCGGGGTCAGCAGCTCTTCTCAATTGTCTGCATGTGGACACATGCATTTCAAAGACGAGGCAGGCGGCAACTCACTGAAAACCAAGCAGCTGTACAGCAAATACCAGAAAAGCTAATAGGAAAACGTAGCTGTGCTTGCTCGCATTTCATTTCGCACGCTCTCAGCCAGGACTAATGGTAGTTATAAAATTGAGACCGATTTTTTTCGAAATTTCAACGTCGGACATCATAATCGAGAATAAGCTATTATGACAAGCAATTTCTGGCGTATTTACCTCCGTTTCTATGTCGCTGTTTTTCTTACCACGTGCTTTCCTTGTTTCTTTGTTCTTTCATTGCCTGTTGTTGACGATGAAATATTTTTTGTAGCATCCATTTTTCTGAAATCTCTAGCATCAATGTTTTTCAACCTTGGAGTAGAGACCCCGGAGAGGTCGTGAACCATTTCCGGAGGGGTCGCGAGAAGATATGTACACAACTATTAAATTTGCTTTGTTCTAGTTTCAGTTGGGGGTCGTTGGGTTATAGTTTGTTGCTATAATGCGTCGCAGTACAAAAAACGTCGAAAACTCCTGCACTAGTTCACTGGCCTCTAAACTTTTGCCAGACGGCCACATAAACTATTACACAACAGTTCCAGGGACGGACATTATGTAATATGATTGTTTCGGGATATGTTACATTCTACCAAATCAACACATTTTTCGTAAATACTACTTTTTCATTATTGACAAAATTTCTTTGCGGCCGGGAGGAAATGGCTTTGCGGGCCGGATTTGGCCCGCAGGCCGTAGTTTGGAGACCCTTGCTCTAGATCAGGGCTTCTCAAACTGTGGATCGCGACCGAGTCGCGAAACAAATTGTCTTTTGTAAACTTTACAAGAAAATTAAAAGTAGATTTCCAGTGAATCTGTTTCTCGTTTCTACTGCACTTTAGAGACAATATCGTGCTTTATGCTGTCAGTTGTTTACTAGGATGTCTGTCTGGGCCATGAAATGATAATAATCAACCAAGCACTACGCGTTATGCGTTGTTACGTCATGGTTATTTTATAGTAGGTTACTGACCAATCTTGACCTACTGCATTCACTCCGACACGAAGACATGCTTCTGTTCAGAATTTTAGGTCTTGTCTAGGGGCTAGGTTAACTGCCTTGAGAGCACAGCGAGTAGTTTTAGAGTAAAGTTAAAAGCTTTCACTTTATAGAACACAGTTTCAGAAGCACTTCGGCGTTTGATTAGAAGTTGGACCCACAAGCCACACACCATAGGAATTTCAGGAGGCCACACACGTGCCATGCCCAGCATGACTTTGCGGAGTTATTAAGCCACAAGAGTTTGCAACTGGAATTTTCAAAGCAGTTTATGTCATTTTGGATACGAACAAGAATTGAATGCCCAGTCATTTCAGATCTACCCATTCATAAACTCTTAGACTTTTGCACGACATATTTCTGTGTAGCGATATTTCCAAAATTGATAATCATCCAGTCCAAAAAGACGATCCTTTTTGAAAAATGCTAATAATGTCCTTCGTTGTATTGTTTTTATCAATATACGAATGAATGGTCTGTGTAAAAGTTTTATCAAGTGCACCATCCCATTAGTTGTTCTTGATAACTTCTGTAACGGAATTGTTTTTCCCTTAATTTTTTTCTTACTGTTTTCATTACGTGGTAGTTTTATTACTGTTTAGTTACTTTCATGTAATGTGTGCATTTGTATGATTTCGCCATAGACACAAATGCCACTTGGGATTTGCAATGAGACGTTTGCACGTATAGGCCTAATTAACAACCAGGCCATCCATCAACGGGGTCGCATAGAAAAACTTTTTATAAAATGGGGTCGCAGAACAAACAAGTTTGAGAAGCCCTGCTCTGGATCGAAACTGTCAAATTCCATCCCGCAATGTAATTACATTTGTCCCGCGAAGCATTACAAAATGATTACTAGAGCTCTCCCGCCGGCCGCCGGAATTGCATAGCGCATGTACTACCAAAACTAAAAGATGCCAGAATGCTGTACTAGTGTTTAGGCACGTCAGTCAGGCCAGGACACGTCACACTAACCTCAGGTGGAGGAAGATTTTTTTATGATCAGTGTTGGCCCGCGACTTTGCCCAGGTTTTCAATTTTGGAACACGGTGTGTTTGAGCTCGACGCCCCAGATTCAGATAAAACATAATCATTGATGGCATGTTTTGCAGTGTGACGATCTGGTCAAGCAGTACACTCCAGAAATCCTTGAACTTTTGGACCACATCTTTAATCCGGAATACGTGTGTTTGGTAAAAGCAGTTATGACAAGTTACCGCCATATTAATTTAGTCATTTTCTGAACGTTCATTTTTTCAACGATCAAACATTAATCGCGAAGTAATTCGTGTTTTCTTCGTTTTTATATCGTGAAGAGTTGTGTGATTTCAGAACAGTTTTTTACTCCGCAGCAAGGAACCTACGGCTTGTCCATGTTTTAGCTAGAGTTACAGTACTTGGCATCTTGGCGTGATGTTTTAATGAAAAGTTAAGTTAAAAATAACATTTTCCACACGTTGTTTTAATTGTTGAACGTGTGTCGTTCCTTTTTGTCTATACCGGTGGTGCAGGAGGCGGGGGTGCAGGGGATGAAAGCGCACCCCCAAAAGTTTCGGGCAAAATCAGTGAAAATCGCAAAATCCTTGAAAATACGGTCAAAAATGGCGCCCAACGTGCTTTAATTTGAAAAAATGGTGTCCAACGTGTGCAGAATTACATGAAAACCCTTTTTGGTGGTCATCCCAAAAACGGTCTTCATGAAAATATATTCGCGCAAAAAGTGACCCAAAAATTTGCGGGCAAGTTCGGGGAAATTCGGACAAAAATCCTTCGCAACCCCAAAAATTTGCCTACACGTATGGCATTTATACAGCAGTCTGGAAAATAAACACATGGCAACGCTGACTCTCAAACAATGTTTGCAATTCCATATTCTTGTTGCAGCACCTGAGGCTGTGCAGTTCGACTCAGGGCCGTGCAAATGTCCTGATCGGAGCCAGTCCCTGCACCTACGGACCGTCCTATTGGTGCAGGAACGAGCAGACCGCCCGCGAGTGTAACGTAAGTTCGACATCGCCTTCATTGAGCTAGCAGTGTCACTGTCAGGTGCAAAACTCGGAAATCAAAGTGTTATAGATCGTATGTTCTTACCACGCGGTTGGCATTACTTATTTCCGCATAAGGTTGTTTGAAAATTCCGGAAATATTTTTTTTTTCAGGCCCTCAAACATTGCCAGATGCACGTTTGGGAGTAAGGAAGAGTTTGAAAGAGATCAGCATCGTGTAAATACGTCAACCTCTGCAATGCAATAATTGTGCGCACCTTTGCATTTGATACACTGAACGTCGCACTTGACTGACGCAACTTGCGCTGCGCACATACTTTGTGTCCGGGCAACGGCTACACGTGTCAGAGCATTGTCAATTGTATGCAACGAATGGAATGCTATAGGTCAAGTGCCGCAAGCATGTGATCAGTGATATTTCAACCGCTGGTGATATGCTGGCATGGCCACTGAAATGTCATTAGCTGTGTTTTGTGCGCGAATTGTATTATTAATTGCGTGGTTTAGCTGTTTTTTTTTTGGATTGCGTGCGAATGCGTCTGGACCAGTAAATCCACCATGTGTACTTAAACTGCTGTCGACCTGGTTCACAAAAAATAAAATTATGTCGTTACAGAGAAAGAAATAACGAACAACCATAGTCGTAATTCAGAACTGATTTTTACCCATTTTAGATTAAGATGGGTATCATTGTATCATGCGTCCAGTGTCTGAAGCCTAGAAACAAAGAGTTTTTTGGATGTGAGCACAATTCAGAGCGTGGGAAAACGATTTATTGCAGTAAACTATTTACTGCAACAGCGAATTTCTGAAATATGAGGTACATCAGCTCAAACGATTGCTGCAACTAAAGAAAGTCAGTGTAAGCAGTTTGGGGGAATTTGAAGTTTTTTCTTCCTCACCACGAAACCTTTATGGAATTCCACGAGCTTTTAAGAATTTTCATGACCGTGCCTGTTACCACTACGTAGCAGAGTTGAGCGAACTGTCATAATTGACGATCCAGTCCTGAATTTATAAACTCAATCCAACCGAAATCATGAAAATTTTGAAAACGCAAAGTCCCAAAACAAGAAAATGCCGGAGTTTTTCTCATTATTCCAGTCCAAATCAGGTCCTGATCCTAAACTTAAAACAAGGGTTACGACTGAGCAAGGGTGCAACGCAGGTCCGTAACCAGGGGGCGACACCCTCTGGAAACTTTTTCGCCCCCCTGGAAAAATGTGTTGGACATAGTTTAAAACTATTGGATATAGTTTAAAAAATTTGGGCTCCCCCTCAGAAAACTCTTCGCCCTCCCTGGAATCCCAAGCTGGTTATGTGCCTGGTGTAGCGCAAGGCAGTACAATGCCCAGGGCGCCGAAAAGTCCCAACAATGTCGCAAAATACTTTCTTGAAAACAGCAAGGGCGTATTTCGAGAGCCCGGGGCCCCAGGCCATCTTATTTTTGCGGCCCCACGCAGGTTGGACCTATTTAGTTGCTTGTCTTAAAAGCGCTAAAGTATTCCCCTCTTAACAATTCTGCGCAATGCGTTTCTCCAGTGATCTTGTTTTTCCATCTGGGCAGGCAAACTTTTATCAAGTCGCTCAGTTTGTCGACCGAACACGCACAATGCGGAGATGCTTTCTTTGTACCTGGTGCTGCCTTCGTGCTCAGACAGACGATGAATATTCCTGAATATTTTTCTAGTGGTTGAATTCGATCGTTAATGATACGTGACAGGAGGAGAAAGCTTACAAACAGCAAAAATTAGGCGGTCGACTCAGAATATATATGAAACTTTTGCCTCACCCGTTCACCATGGAAAATTGTACTAAAATTTTGATTTATTGAAGTATCTTGTCCTACCATCATCGTTGGTCCTGGCCGAGGTTCTGAGATTGAGTGATTCTAAATCTTGTTCAAGCTGCTGCTTTTGTGCACAGTGCCTGCGTAAGTTTGCACTAACGTATTTTCACATGGTTAGATCCTCAGAAAATGAAGCCAGGTCCCCAACAGCAAAAGCATTTCGTTCATCACCCTCTGCAGTTATTCCAGCTTAATTAGCGTCGTACGGAAAACCTTTACCACCTTCCAGCGTCATCTCCCTCATATTTTGCCTTAGCATTAACACCTTGCTGGAACAGATCACTCTCCTCGCGACTCACATCCAGCATTGCCGAAGTACTGTTCTCTGCGACGGACGGAGAATAGAGCTTATCACAAGCAAAAAATTCACTGATTTTTTGTTTTTTTGCAAATTCAGTGCATTTCTTATTTCCTTTCTTTCTCATTCTTTTCTTGTAACCACATTCATACAGACAGCCTGAATCTCCCTGGCACCCAGCCATGGTCCTCCGTAGCAAACCTTTACTTTCGTACTTGATGTTCAACCTTCCACTGAAGACCGGCACGCGGCATGAAGAACCTGCGCGCTCCAGAATCGCGGCGAGCCGAGGGGAAAAACGCATGCAGGCAGGGAGTATTCATAAAGGGGGCAGTAAATAGTAAATACGAGTCTGAAGACCTTGTACCTTTGGAGAGCATGGGCATTGGAACTTTCTATTTATGAAATTGTCTTTATTTTTGGGGGGCAAAAGTGGATTGTTTTCAAATAATGAAGCATTTGAATGGAAACTTGGGTTTATTGTGAAAATCAGTTATACGTAGGAGGCAAAACGTACTTACACACCCTGAAGGTCCTCCACAACATCCTTGGAAAACCTTGAAACACTTCATTTCGTATGTTTGCATGATAAATGAGACACTCAGAGACATAGGAGAGACAATACAATTTCTCAGGTTACTGAGACCTCCTTTTCGTTCAATGATTGCGAATAGACATTTCACGCAATATCCTATAGTGGGCGAAGCAGAAGGCACGGAATTTGCATCACGCTACGTACGTGACTTTCCTTTTTTGTGCGGTGTCCTTTCATTTGTGTAGCATGCATCCGCAACAAAGATCCTGAATATGATTTTGCAATATATGCTTCTTTCTGATAAATCTGATGTCGGTAGAAGCGCATGTGCGTTTTCACGAAGAATTCAGTTGGTTGACATTTTTAATTGACGCCTAACGTAAACTTTGCGAAATTATTTCCAGCGCAAACCTTTCTAGTCTTGAAATACCAGCAAGGTCACTAAGGGGTCGTCCATAAATGACGTCATAACCTAACGGGGGGGGTCACCAAATTTGTGACAAATTGTGACAAGGGGAGGGGGGAGTCAATAGTTTTGTGATGTCACAC
>JGI24021J15306_10002623_pt1 | contig 19647 bp, 9 predicted proteins | sample Ectturendosymbi1_FD_15306 | JGI IMG/M metagenome (IMG submission 15306)
CTTGACTTTAAACGAGCAACAGTATTTTGTTTTGGACACCGCCTTTCAAAGCACAAAATGGCAAGAAACGCTAGAAGTTTTGGGTCAATGATGCCCTTGGCCCCGTGACTACGCCTTTGCGCGTACACCAAACTTTTTTTCGTGTGGGAGGGAGTTGTGCTTTTTTCTAAATAACTACCTTTTTTCGACCTTCAAGTTATTTTCTGTGGTCAAATATTTTTGATATCATTTGCATTTTGTTTAAATATAGTTTGTGATTGATAGTGTGCCACTGATTGGCAGGTATTTTGTAAACAAATTTCGCCATTTTGACTAAACATTTGTGATGTGTAATAAAACTCGGACAATTTTCCGAAAATAAACAAATTTCCAAGTCCGAACGTCATGAACTTTTATTTCATGCACATTTGCAATTTTCGAACACAATACGGCATGGGTCTTGTACAGACGACCAACAATGGTTACTGGCGGCATTTCGTTTTTTTCGTGTATTTTTTGCGTCACTTTTACGTCAGCCCAGCGCTTTCTTTCGGCGGGACTTGTGTTTGTTTTGCTAATATTAAAATATTTTCGACAATTAACAAGTTACTTTTTTAAGGTTAGATAAGTTTCAGAATAATTTCTGAATTGTTGTAAAAACCGCTTCTGCTCCGGAAACGTCCCAGTAAGCCTAGGTAAAGGTGAAATTGCGATTCGGCCGAAATTTATATGGTTGTTAACCGTGTTTATTAAAAAAAAAGTTATCATAGCAGTTGGGTCTTCACCGCTGGGGCTATTCAGTCAGTGCACATCCGCATTAATTTGTCGCTGATTCCCCTAAAATTAATCCTGGATCCACCTGTGCTGTGTCTCGAGTTATTTTATTTTTAGCTTTCGTTTCCCTAGTTACTATTTGTTATGGAACAACCTCGTTTTCTGCATATTGCATATAGCTATTTTACTCTGAAAAATCCTCAACACTTAATACAACACCTAATTTCCAATTTAATGAATCTATAAGGTTTGAGCAAGCACTCAGAGTAATCTTAACATGTGGGTGCGGTGCCCTTGCCTGGGGCTCCACCAACACAGCGCCCTACGCTATTTTGCAAATTAAGTGACTTACCACTATACTTGTCTTAGAGGCACCAGCACACTTGCTTGCCTTTGGCTCATGATGCTGTTAAGACGGGCCTGCGAAACACTTAAGCAAAATCGGTTGCTAATGTAGGCTGTGACGGAGGCACATTTGGTAATAGAAGTCAGGAGTTTAAAGACTATTGGCACCCTCAAAATGTTGGGTTGTGTAAGGCCCTCTTCCAGTCAAATTCGGTGCCGGAAGTTGTCAGCGATGAGGACATGGTCGAGATTGAGGTGCAAGTGTCCGACACATACAAGCTCATTTCTTCAATAATGATGCGGAAAACGGTGATGTAATCAAAACATTGAATGTTCATTTCTAGTTATATCATTTTTCAGCTTCTCACTTTGTGGGCCCCTGAACAAACCGTGTTTCCAGGCATGTTGACCCTTGCCTCCTTACTCACAGTGACTGCATTCAACAACCTGTGCAGGGGAAATGATGTTGCTAACTCTCTTGGGGCGACATCAAAGCTTTTGCCGTTTTTCCTCCAATAGCCTAGTTGTCGAATTTGACTTCACAAACCTTTTTCAACGCACCTTCGGGGCCATCACCGTTCCGGGCCATGATTTACCCATAAATGATATAGTTTAGACAGGGGTTAGCAACATACATGCCAGACTTTGCACATCAAACAATTTCCAATGACACGCAGAAATTCTTTTACATTTTTCCAATGGCACGCAATTGCTTTTACAGTTTTACATTTCAGTTTTGTTGTGATTCAAACAAATCTAGGCCGTAGCTAGATTGAGGCAAATGAGCCACTTGCCTCCGTGAACCTTCTGTAGTGTTGGCACGAAATATTTTTGCAACGTTAAATCAAATCACATTTTATTGTGTGGCTATTTTAAAAAGAGCAGCAGTGCAGTTACACTGTGTCGCAAACACCAGCCTAGATTCGATGACGGCAGTATGNTAGGTCTCCATGAACTTCATTAAAAGGCATACTAAACCGGGGACGTAATTAAAATATTCGCCTCGGAAAAAATTTNACCCTGACTACGGCCATGCAAATGGTACATGACCTTTGATTNGTCTAAAATGCGTGTGTTGTTGGCACACTGAATGATTTGAAACCTTAAGTCACACACAGCAANAGGTTGCCGACTCCTGACCTTTTAGGNCATGGCAAATGCCCATTTTGAAAAGTCAAACCGCCTGTCATGCCGTGCGCTAGGAATGATGGCGAAACATGCTGCATACGCTACATGTTTTCAATGTTTCATAGGTTTAAATCAAAGAGAGACCTGTTGTTCTGGTACTTTTTCTTGCATTGATTTACGTCTATAGAGCTTTCCTATTGGACCTCTGATCCAGATTAACGTCAGTAGGCTACTGTTAAACCAGTGTTGCCGCTCTGTTATGAAAAAAATACAGATTTTACCCTGAAAAAAAAAACAGAAAATAATAAAAACCCCAGACATACAAAATGTTTTTGAAAAGTCAAAATCAAACTTGAAATGTATGCTAACGGTACTTCCACATAAAAATTTAGATAATACGCATTATTTGCATCAAATTTTTAACAAGTTCAGGTCTATTTTTAAACATAATGACAATTTACAAGTAGGCTAGCAACAAATCAAAGGTATGCAGTGACATAAAGTTAGTTAGATCTTTTCTGAAAATCGTTTAGTGTTTTCTTTTACCTTCACATAAATGCATAAATTGAAACATGTACATGATACATTCAAGGTCCTACAGTTTTCTTTTCACACTAATCAATGCAATATTTTACTACCAATTTCACATTCAAAATTTTACATTCATACCTATCACAATGCGCCTGTAAAACAGATTCTCATTTCTCAACAGATTCTGAACCATATCATCTTCAAAGTCAAAAAAACATTCCAAAATCATGCACAAGAAAATCCCTTGACATGTTAGCGATAGATTATAGTGCTGACCTATGCCTAGTCAGTGCTTAATGAATCTATAAATTTAAAACAATTTGGTTAAGCTTAGCCCTACTTAACTGTACTGGCTACTGACTCTGCACATTAAGCCTATGAAATTATTGTATTCTTGAATGGAAAATACACTAAAACAGCATATATTTCAAAAATTTGACCAGAGTTAAAAAAAACAGATTTTCACTAAAAACCCCAAAACCCCAGACAAAACAGAAACACCCCAGATCTAGTGAAAAAAAACAGCAGTGGCAACACTGTGTTAAACTGTTGCAAGCTCTTCTTTAACCCCGCTTACAGTCTTTCTATCTATTATTTCGTCATTGAAAGATTATTGAGCTTATTTTGTTTTGAGTTTATGACGTTGCAAACACTCAATACACAAAGTTATGCTGCCAGTAAACCGTCTCCATGCGAAGTTGAAGTATACCTTCATAAATACTGGTTGAACAGTTGATGAATACGATATCCCTGTTGTTTTGTCAAGTGAAGAACTTTCCTAAGCAAACAAGGTAAGCCAATACTAGCAAAGCATTGTTACAATTACACNGAAATACGGTGGTGATTTCAACTTTAAGAATTAGACTAGTNCCCACTTCATTTTTATCTTTGCTGCANACATTTAACTATCNAAGGGCAAAGTTTGTTGGCAAGTTTTGGTCTGTTTTCTTCGTACAATTTGCTAGGAAATTTCCAATTGATGTTGCGAATGTATGGTACAAAAATTTGGAAAACCGTTAATTTGGTGCTCAGTTACTTTTAAAACTGTCCCCACTGACTCAGGAAAATTTGCGTGATTGTTACGCAACAACCATTTCATTGTTAGCTATCAGCAGCATTTCGTGTCTTGTTTGGACATGTCAATTTTCAAAGACTTTCTATTTCTATCTTCCAGTTTCTCGCAAGATGATGCATCACAAGCATAAGACTATGCCTAAAATATATGTAACTCTGGTCAGTAAAAGATTCAATATACTTGAAAAAGTGGTCCAATTTAAACTTGAAAAATTGAAATGAAGTTTCAAAGAATGTTGGAACTTGAAAACTAACTTGCAAAGGGATGAATGGCCTCAGCTAGCAGCAGTGGTGCAGGCTTAATCAGGAAGATGGGGAATGCAGTCGATTACTGCCCTTCTTGGTGAAAGGAACAAGGTTTTTTACTCCTTGGTTGTGGCACCAAGTTCATGTGACATTTGTTGCCATTTATCATGAAAAATTTCAACAGAAATGCAGTACTGTAGCTCTCAGCTGTCTTGACTAGCAACAAGTTGCATTTATTTTCTCACTGAGCCTCTCCCCACTTCTAGTTTTGTCAAAGTACGGCAGGTTAGTAATAGCAGACAACCATACCGATACAGCTGAAAGTGAGCGTAATTATTTGAGAGTACTTAAAGTGTGCCAACTTTTTGTGTTATTGATCTGTTTTTGGATTCGTAAAGCAACCTAACGCAATATTGCTTGTCACCGCGTTTAGATAGGCATGACATACAAAGATGGTAATTTAAATTCTAAGTTTTGCCTTATAGTACTGCATGAGGGATGCTTGCTCTTAGTTCTATTGTACACTTTGCAGTCATAATTTTTTAGCTATGCGTAAAGTATCTTGATGTTGCAAGTACTCAAATAAAATTTAGAGAAACGATTCTTTAAATGGCTAAAAGTGTGCTGTTTCAGCTTTGGAGTTGATCAGCAGTATGGACACTTTCATAAGATAAATGAACTTATGCCTGCATTATGTTATAAATCGTTAACCTCTGGTTACGCAGTATTTAAAATCTACTTAGTACATAGTGACATTCTAAGCGAAATTCTTGAAACAAAGAACGAAAGACGCTTTCCTCTAGGATGCTTTAAAATTTAAAAATAGCCTAAAATAGGTGTTTGTGGATGGAGCAGACTATTCATCGCTTTGTTCTTAACCCAGGAGTATAGAGACTATGTCATTATAACATTAAAGGTAAACATTTTCGTTAAAATGCGGTTTGTTCTAAAATTCATTTTAAAAGTTATTTCTGCATACCAAGTATCAAGCTTTAACTCTACCACGTAATAAGAGATTCTACAAGAGTTAACGCCATCGGATTTCTACGGATGAGAAGTGAAGTTAAAAAATAATGCATGGCTCCATCTACAATATCTAGTTGTATGGCTTATGAACATCATATAAAGTAGGGGTTTCCAATCTTTCCCTGACCATGTACCCGTTCAGCATTTCGACAGATGACCATGTACCACTAAAAGTTAAAGAAGACGAGACGAATGCAAGCCTCTACCAAACTGGATCATGTCTGATACTGGTTTGATCGACTTTTCCCAAATATTTTATCACGCCTAATCCTTGGTATATTAAACAAAAAGCATATATATGGTGCGTTGATGGCGCTTTATAACTACAATGGACTTGTAGGACCATGACTGAGTTTGTACAAAGTCTGGTTTCAGACATAAATTATTTTTGATAATAATATTCACTGACATATGTATGAATACTTGGAAATGGATAATATGTAAATGTATATTTCCCTGCTATTGCTAACCTTAAATATACCACTTCATATAGGCAAATGTAACCTTCGGAGTACATGTACCCTAGGTTGGGAACCCCTCATCTAAAGAGACCAAAGATAGACTTTTTATAACCGAAATATAGTGTTTCTCTTACTGACAAGCATTCCACTATTCTTCTACCTCTTCTAAGAAAATGTTCTGTTTGATGAAGGACAATAATGATTGCTGAGAGGAAACCGCTTTCTGCCTTGGACCCAAATAACACCAGAGTCCAACCTACCAGAGCTGCAAAGACCGGGCATAAGTGGCTGGGACAGCACAGGACGAAGACATTGCCGAATGACAATCTAATACCAGGAGTATCATATCCTCTACTCGAATGTTGTGCAGAAACAACTGTAACAACAAGTGGAAAAGAAAATAATGATCCTACCCGGAAAGTCTGTTACAATGGATTTCCTAGAGAACACTGTGACAATTACGAACACCTGGCTCGCGATGCTTTTCATCGCGTACCGTTGCGGGACATCAACCTAAACCAGCTAAATGCTCGAAACCAAGAAGAGGCCAAACTTCAAGAAGCTAGCGAAAGTATCCGTATCTGCTCCTCACTTTGCGACTCGCAAAGCAGCAGCGATAGCATGGACACAGGATCCGATTCGTCTTTCCGCAGCGTGTTGGAAAGCGACGTGTGTGGCAGCACAGACGAGTCGCAGCTGGTCTGCAGCATGGCACCAGTAAGCAAACCAAGAAATGATTTGAAAACCAAACTCAGAGAAAAGCACAGAACACAACTGGTGTGTGACATACTGGACGACTACTTCCTCGATATACTGCGCTTCATGAAATCCGCCGAATTAAAATATGCTCCACATTCCGACTACCTTTCCAAACAGAAAGAGATCACCTCGTCCATGCGAGTGAAACTCGTGGACTGGTTGATTGAAGTGCAAGATGAGTACAAGCTTCAAAACGAAACCCTACATCTGGCTGTGTCTTACGTTGATCGGTTCTTGTCGAGCATGTCGGTAACACGAGCGAAGCTACAGCTTCTTGGTAAGTCAAACTGCAGCGATTACATTGCGAACGCTCAAATATTTTTCTGCGCCTAAGCTTACAACTGTCTGTGTTGACTTGGAGTTAAACTAAGCTTTAAGATACTCGTGCCAGAAGCAGATGAATTAAGTTGGTTCAAATCTTTTCCACCGTCGTTTTAAATTACTTTTTAGAAAAGGAATGCACTTTTACTCTGAATTTGTGGTTAGCTTAGAAATATGAAGGTAATCGCAGTTGAACAGTGTCACGAGATCTGTCACGTAATCCTCGTTAATTCGACTTTCAAAAGATTAATCTAGCCATATATGCTGTATGGCCGTTCTTTTTTAGTCAAGCATCTGGCAACAGTTTATAATTTATTTAATCTTTCTATTAGACCTGCTTTGGAATGTATTTGTAACCTTCCAAAGTATATACTGGTGCTTTTTCTGACAAGACACCGATGCACTGCGAGCGGGAATCCAACTAACTTGGTTGTACCGCTTGATGGCGCTGCTGTTAATCTAGTTTCTTCATGGCGGTCGCGGTGGCCAAAGCAAACTGAACCGTGAAACGTACTTATCAGTTGGTTCAACCACCACGCCAAGCATTGTAATTAAATAAAATAGTTTGTGGCTTCTGAGCTGCTTGTCCTGTATCACCCAGCTGGATTTTTGCCTGAAATTGCAGCATTTCGCAACCTAATTGGTATTTTGGCCCTGACTTTTGTCAAAAAACTCAAATCAGAAAACCTTAAACCAACTTTTGCATTCGTTGTAAAAGATAAGTGACACTCTGCTGAGATTTGGGGTCGTAGTTTCAAAAATGACTTTTCTGTTTAAAATTGTGTGAATTAATGCTCCTGCAAAGGACCGAGCTTTTAAAAGAATGCTTAGAACAGCATTACGTTTGAATAGCATCAATTCAGTAAGGTACTCCATGCGATTTTGATAACGGTTGAACAGCCACCACGGAAGTTTTCCAAGACACGAAATGATGCTGCATCTTTCTTAGGAACCACAGCGATGTTTCTTGCTGCCAAATTCGAAGAAATCTACCCTCCAGACGCAGATGAGTTTGCTTACGTCACGGCAGACACATACTCCCGGTCGGAAGTGTTGCTCATGGAGAGACTTATACTTCGTGTCTTCGACTGCACTTTGTCCACACCAACAACGTATCAATACATAACCTTGCTATGTCAGGTAAACTCGGTTTAAATCAGATTTTAACACTTGAATGATCAAATGTTGAAAAGTATCAAAACAAGTGCAACCGTTTGGCCTGGGGAAATTTGTTTTAATTCGTCAAAAGTATAAGATTAAAAAAAAAATCTTAGCTGAACGACATGTTTGCAGAAATGCAACCTGAACGAAAAAACTTGTTTCCTTGCTGAATATTTTTCGGACATCATGTTGCTTGAAGAAACTTTTCTCAAGTACCCTCCGTCGGTACGAGCAGCTGCTTCCATTACACTCGCACTTTGTACAATCAGACGGAACGACCAACCAAAAGTAGAAAACCTTAACGAAGGTATGTACATTAAGTCAGCACGTTGAATATAATGATTATACAGTGACTTGTAAACTATTTGTAATTACCTCTCTTTGAGTAGTGAAGCCGGTTATAATTGTTGCTCTCGTTTCAATGATGTGCCATAGTTTGATTAACATACAAATGAAGTATTTTTTCACAGGAAAAGAAGCAACATGGTTTAATGAATTAACTCAGATTTACTTCAGAAAAATCAGGTTGTGTGGACTGTTTCCATAATCAGGTGTTTTCCGGTTTGTTGGTGCACTAAAGCGTAACTTTCCGTGTTTGAAGCTAGCAATCAGGTCCATGTCTATGTCTTTGTGAGCTAAGGTTGTTTCCGATATGCTCCGAATTGGTGCGAACTAATAGATAGTTGACAGGTCATACACACTATTCTCCTGCTGTGACCTTACTACGTGGCCATCCAGCTCACACACCCAGCTTCACCTCTTAGTAGAGAAGGAATGTTCAAGTTTAAAATATAATGAGAACAGTTATAGCTTGTATTGAAAATTTTTTGCAGTTTGTTGAGAAGAAATGCGTTTAACTTTAAGCAAAATATTTTCAGCACATGTATATGAAAAAGAATAATTTCATCATGCTTTGTTGTTACCTGCGCAGTGATACGTCAGACAGATTGCTCGAGAACCTCCTTGCCTGTCGCCGTTCGTGAAAACATGGCAGAAAACCCAAAGGAGGTAATTTTATAACACGATGCTGTGCGAAACTATATGGGAGGTGACTTCCTAAAAATTGAGACGAGAAAATAATAATAACGGGACGGCGATAGCTCAGTAGTAGAGTTGTTCGCCTCTAAGGTTGGGTGTTCGAACGCCGGTCGCTGAGTGAAGTGCTGTAGCGCTCCTTAGGTAAGAGCGTCCAAGAGCGTTTATCACAACCGCTCCGGCAAGAAGCAAATTTCAGGCTTCGGCCTGATACCAATTGCCGTCACCACAATTAAATAAAAAGAGACGAGAATGCAAAAAAATCTGCTGGAGTTTTTTCTATGCTATACGACAAACCATAATCATGCTGCACTGATTGATAAATATGACATTTACAGTCGTTAAATTAAAATGGATGCCGTAAAGAAATACCGATTTAGATGTTGAGCGGTCGCCACTAGCTATTTTTGAGTAAAATTCCAAAAACGTTACCATGCAAAACGTTTCGGCAATCAACGCTTTTGGGTCATTTGACATTTGCAGCCGATGGAGGTAGTCGCACAGCAAAATTAGTATATATTTACTTGTTGGGCAAACAAATCGCTTTATTTTGTTACAAAAAGCTAATTGAAAAGGGTACAATCTAACGTTTTTCAGAGAGTGAGTAATTCTACTGTTGACTGTCCTGTCAGCAGTGCACTCAGAGTTGGCGACTCAAACCGTAGAACTCTTGATTTCTTTTTTCCACCTTCGAACCCTAAAGTTTTGAAAAAGTCCGGCCGAAGCGTGAAACCTCGATATGCATGTTAAATTTTTGTTTCAAATATTTTGGAACATGGCAGATCTCTTCCATGGAGGTGTGACAATGAATAACTCAAGTCACAGCCCATAAGTTTCCACTATACTTAGTAAAGATCATTTTTCCTACACTTGTTGGGACACCTAGGTTGTATCATTGTACTCACTTCTTCAGCTACATTGCACACTATTTCTAGGAGAGCTCAAGATACGGCGATATCACCATGAATGCGCTGTCCTTAACACAAATGAAGTGCTCATTGTTTGGGATAAACATGTTTATTTTTGAAACCAATGAAAATGTTTTGCAGCTAACCATGAGTGAGCGCTTTCATTTATGTTGAAATGATAAACGTTTTTTGTGCGTTGATAAATCNTAGCAAGTCTTATTTATTCGACTTACACAACTTGGCTGTACGATCACTGTATTTAGAAGNGTTAGGAAAAATTTAGTTTGAAACTATTTNGACGGGATGATGAGTTGAATAGCTCAACTATCTGATATGGTGCTCGTAAATGTGTGTGCATTATTTTTAACTAAGGGGTCCAACCAAGACCTCCGAAAACACTGTAGGGGGCGCTTAATTATCAGGCGGTCAAGGGCAGGGTGGCCGTAATGTGCATGCAGCAGAAACGGCTGCTTTGTTAAAAATGAAGTAAGTTTATTCCAAATCTTGCAGTAAATTTTACGAACCAGGACATGCTACTAAAACTGTGTTGGTGTTTAGCAACACGATTTGTATTTTCCAGCAAAGTCTATGACTAAGAGTCTGCTAGGACAAATCAAACATTTTTCTAGGTAGGAAATAGAACAGATAAATGAAGACCGTGCAAAAAGTTAATTGCAGCCTTATTTTCCAAAATTCCACATACTATCATCGCCGTGCTTGTAGAAAACTTGATACAATTACTTTCATAACGAAAACAAGCCTTCATTTTTCCTCCACTATTTTTAACGCTCCTGTATGACGGTGACCAAGTGCAGTAGATGTTGGCGCGTTGTTTCGGTGTTTGTATTTCGAAAATATTGCCTTTGCGTAGCAAACTAAACCTTTCGTCTGCCTCGTGGCGCCTCATGGTTTCTATATTTCCTTGTGATTCCTGTATCACACGCAGCATGTTTAAGATGTGCGCAAGCCAAGCATGCAAAAGTGAATATATGTAACTAGTAAATCATCAACCGCCAAATCTTGCTTTACATTCAGTGAAAATAAACGGTTGTCAGCCTCAAGCTAATTATCGCATAAAAACATTTAAAACCTTGATCAAAACAATTTACATGCTTTTGCGCACCGCTGAGCATCCCTTCCGAATTTTTGATGGCCGCTTACCTCAAAACCTGATATTAGAATGTCTCCATTCTCTCCCACTTCCGAATTTCTGTATGACGACGAGTGAATGTAGTTATGGTTGGGGTGCTGTTTCAGTGTTTAGCTCCACTCTCAATGTTGGCTGTGTTTATCAGCTAACACCAACTCTGTAATGTGCCATGACTAACCAGTTCTGTGCTCTTGTGTTATTCGATTAACCTTGCGATATGAATCATGAATGTTAGGCAAATACGTAAATGCAAATAATAAATTTAATGAAAAGCTGGTCTTACCAGCTGTAGTAATTTATTTTATCGTGTAATTACGTAGTCCGCCGAAACTCCTACACCGTAAGATATTTTCGTCCTGTTGTTTCTAGATTTTTGCAGGCATGTTCTGATTGTAATATTTGTAAGGTAGGAATTGTTAGTTGTAAAAGAAATTAAAAGCCTGTATTACTTTTGATTTTGGGATTGTTTTTACGTCACACATATACAGTTTTGACAAAGATCCTGCTTTTGTTTTCAGCTAAAACTTCGTTATTGCATGGTTTTACTTCCAAGAATGACATATTTAAAGTCTGATTTGTTATTTATACAACAAACATAAAAATCCTGTTCTTTCATGAAATTGGGTAAGGATTGCATCCTGTCACACTAAAATCTTAAGGTCAGTTTGTCTTTCTCAATGCAGAAAGCACATTACCTCGTAAGTATTTCTCACTGTTGTGAAAAATTGATGTAAAAATGTAAAAGAAATACTAAAGACAGGTTTCGCCAAGCGGTTGGGTAACAGTGCCCCAGGAACAAATTGGGCTGGTCGTTTGCAGGTTGTACTGCAAGTTTACAGGGAGCTGGGATATGACGCTATGCCTCTTCCGTCATAGGTCCGTCCAGCAAGTGCAAAAGATTTTGAAGAGCTGAAAAAATATTATCTTGCACAGGTTTACAACTGCACCCTGGACCTGGCGGAAAGCCATTGGCGAGCAAGCATCAACCGGCGGTTTGTTTACGAAAAGCACTCATCGGCCACGTGCAAGTTTGTCGCTCATCTCTCACCTGTGCACAGTCCAAACCAACAAACTACAGCCGAAGCCAGTTTGTCGTGGCTCAACCTTATGTCTGTTTGGACAAAGTGAAAATTTGTTTCAACCCACTCCAGCGCCAGCGTCGAGGGGCGCAGACAAAGAGCTGTCGACACGTCACCTGCCTGGGATTTAACTCCTTGGCTAAATATACGAAGTTTTATTATCACAACCAATACTGGACTTATACTATTTGACACTCAAACAGATTATCCACTTGCTCATAAGCGCGACAGTATCCACGCAAAATTGACTTGCGTTCAGCGTAACAAGATAAACTGCTTCGGTAGCATTACAGCAGTGTGAACTTAAACGTGAGTGAAAATTTTCACCATGCAAAAGCAGTAAGGTACAACCGATCTTTTCACCATCAAACTTTCGAGACTATTACACATCAAAATATACCAAAAATGTGATCTTGCTCAAAAACTCGCAGTGCATTCATAATACGACTCGCGAAACTGTTAAGTTATTTAAAAACGCAATTCTGCCAGTGGCAATACGCTTGTCATTTTTTATATTTAGTGCTTCCGCCTTTAGTAAAATAGACGTTTCTTTGTACGTGATTTTCCGCGTGATTGAGAGTACTGGTTTTGCCTATATCGTTGTATCATTGTCTATTACTGTGCATTTAATCAATATTAATGGAGAATATAAATTTGTACTTACGTCGAACTTCAAGGATTGAACTATAGCGTGTTAATGTACTGCCCTCGAATTGGCCGGCAGGAAAATAGACAACAGCCTGTTATTTGGAAAGGCAACTCTGGTACGGAAAAGTTTTATGTGGAAGATTTACTGTAACGCTTCTATTTTGAAGGATTTACTTTTTGAAGATTACCCCTCGTGTATCCCCAAACAATATCAATAAACGTTCAATCCCCTACGGATGACATGATCAAAATTTTGTAGAATAAAATTGTACGAACTGATATCCGCAACGTAGCAAGCACAGGTTTTAACACGGCCGTTTATTCGCAGTGATCTCAATTCAAATGTCTCTGCACAATGAGTAATTTTGTCACCATTTGAACAACTGTTCTGTCACCCATCCTTTGAGCTCGTTCCCAGTTTTGTTGCCTCTGACTGAAAAACTTTTCTTTACTTACATCTCTTCATTAGTATTTTTGAACCCAAGTCGGTAAACGGCGAAAAGTGCACCGCTACCACCGTAAACCTACTCGTGCTGAGAAGTACCTGTACGCCAAAAACAAGTTTAAGTAAAACTCGTAAATTTCATGTAAAGCTTCTCTTTTCTGGCACTTCGAATGCTTCCTCCATGACAGTATACTCATCGGATGAACCGAAGCCCCATAGGGACTCGGCCTGTAGTGACCGCAGCTCATTTACTTCCTGACGTGATTCAGTTAGACTTGGGAGCTAACATCTTTTGCCCTTACGCTCCTGGACGACAAGTTTACGTCGAAGTCTGTTTTGCGGAGGAATTTCTGATTCGCGTGAAGGAGCCTGCAGAATTTTATGCCTAACAAAAATGGAGTGAATATGTTGCAGGTCATATATCTCGCTTCAGGTAGAGTGCAGATCTTGTATATAATTCTTTAATTGTTCATGTCGGGAAATTGGAAGATGTGCTGATTCAAACATATCATATTTTGAAAGCATTTTCGAAAAATTCATCTTAGCTTTTTTGTATATTTTGCATACAACCTCAGGGCATGCTGCAGAGGCAGAGCATCAGTGTGAAGGCAGCACCGAAACGAAGAAAGAATAAAATGTGTAAAGTTGCGAGGAAAGATAAATGAAGCGCCATTTTGTTTGATATTTGGTAAAGCTTGGCCAACTACTGACAACGCTTGACGAGAAAGCACTGATTGGCTGCGTAAATACATTTCAGTTCCTGACGACCTCATTCAAGGGTTACTTTTGCGCAAATCGATTGGGCGGCGACAAAAAGATGTTGCGACAGTGGATTGGATTTCTGATGGAGAAATTAGTGTTTAAAAAATACTGTTACTTTATAGTACAAGTGGAAAATTGGAGGCACGGTTTGCAGAATCTTTTTACGAGGATTCATGCTTCATTTTGCGCAAGATTTAGTCACTTGGAAATGAAACCGATGATATAATCTTGTACTTGAAGCTGATAGTTCTGACTTTCCTCTTAGTTCCACGGCAATGCAAGTTTGTTGAAGATCGGAGTGAAGTTCTACATCTCTTGTAGCGATTTCCATCGTCAATATTTACGAAAACAGAGCATGTTAGATTTTACAGCTTTGCTGACATTTTTTGTGTTCAAAAGCGCAACGTGTCTTTACATTGCGCGTTGGTTTACAAGAATCTTATTAATCTGGATTGCGGGACAGGTCGAGCATATTGTTGATATCACGCTGCTGGGCTAACTTTCCACTAAAGCGAAACACTGCACAGACTGAAAAATGGTCATGGATAAGGTAGCACATCTGAAGTAAATTTATTGCCGTGATTATCGTGATATCTTTGATGTTGAAACCTTGGCCTCATTTGTCAATATAAGTGAGGACAACAGCAAAATGCAGTTTTTTACCTGTCAGATGAAAGGGAAAAGCGCAAAATTTCAAGATTGCACATTTATGAATGCTGATTTAAGTGTTAAAGCTTGTCAAACAGGGACCTCAAATCATGGAGATTTTATTGTTATAACGATAGTGACAGGACGTTTTGATAGGTTTGCAGTACTTCAGGAAGCGCATTATTTCTAAACATCTGCATTACTGTAAAAAGCAGAAGGATAATCTACACCTGTTTTTCCATTGCAGAAAACTTTGCTGCATAAAACCTATGGGGCTGAGTTTTATATGCTGACAAGCTCACGAGTCATTCAGTTGTTAACTGTCAGACATTTTGCATTTCAAAGATGTTACTTTGCTCGAAAACTTTGAATAGCCCAAGCTACTCTTTTTGCCTGGGAAAAAACTTTATGAAAATTTTTCGGAAAGTCTATAAAGACCACATATTAAATGAACGCACAAACATATCTTAAAGCAGTGGAAACCAGCTACTTCTGTTCTGCCAAGCAAACGCAAGTTTCAACCCAAACACGAGACAAACAAACCACGTCGATGTGATTAGCGATCGAAGGCAAATTGCAAGCTCTTCAGTGAAAAACGTTGCGAATAAAACGCGAAACTTCAAAAACGAAAACGGGGCATCTGCAAAAGACGCTTTTGCCTTCTCTTGAGGTAAAAATCGCTTAATTTTTTACTCGCTCAAAGATAGGTACATATACTTTCTGCCTTTGGTCCTGCTTACAGTAATTCGAATGGGCTCCGTCATGGCTGTAACGCACTGTGAAGTTTCAGTCTTGACCTCGGAAACCTGGTTTGTCTAAAGTTGTGGCTCAAAACCGTGGATTTGGGTACATCACAGTTAACCATAGATAGTTGGGTGTTCATGTGGTTTTTGAGGGTGCGGATGCAGGCTCTGAAAGGGTGACTTCGTTAAGCAAACTGTACTGGGCATCGAAAGGATTTTATTCAAAGAGGGCCATTAGTTCATTTATCCAAAAGTGGTGAAGTTTGGGTTTTCCTACGCGAAACTAAGAAACCAACCTTTTTTTGCTGAAATTTTCAAAACTCAGAGTGGGGTCAAGGCCAACCTCTGCCCTTGCGACGCCAATGAAACTGCAACATATTTTTTAAAAAAAGGCTGAATCTTCGGTCATTTTTGCGCCTTCACTTTGATGCAAGGTGTTGCGATCGGAAATCCCGAGCGGCAAGTGCGCAAAGCTTCGCACCGTGGCAGCAAGCAACAATAGAGATCACCCGACGAGATCACTCTACTATTGCTTGTTCGAGCCACACATATATGTTTGTTCTTCGCGTACATCCCGTTCGTGGTGAATCACATAATCAACGCAACGCCACCGGAGAGGTTGCAACACAAGGCATTAACTATTGAAGAAACCTACAACGTGCCTGCTGCCTGTTGATTTTATTTGATTTTTGACCTTGTTAGTGCTGGCAACGTGCATAACGGTTTTTGGTGAGACGTGCCAGACAAGACTTGTTCTACCTAGTGTTGTTTCAATAAACAATAAACAGAACGCGGTGAAAACACAGCTCTTGCTTGAACAGTCCGGGCTATGAATTTATACTAACGAATCAAAATCTGTTGCTCTTCTTGTTGAAATTATTAGCGTTGGATTCAAAGTTCTTCTACGCCAGGGGTTCCCAACCTTTTCACGGTCTCGTACCACTTAGGCATCCCGTATTGTCAACGCATACCACTTCTTCCAGAATAATTAATTAGATCAAATCTTGGTTTATTCAGAAGAATAATTTACATTAAAATAACAATGAAAGACCACAACTAAATTTTATGAGAATTTATTTTTTGTTAACCTTCCACCATTTGGTCGATGCGTGGCGTAAATTTGCTAACAGTGCATCGTAAGCTATAATGTTGTGATAGAATAGCAGGCTACAGGAAAATTATTTATTTAGAATTAAAGCCCGATTCCTAAACTGCAAAGTTGTGAATCTAGGTTTTTGTGAAAAACTGGAAGTTACTCTCGTACCACCTGGAAGAGTGGCACGCGTACCACCGATTGGGAACCCCTGTTGTAAGTCATATAGGATTGGTGAACAAACGAGCGCAAGCACACATGAAGAAACTGCTACTGTGGACACGGAGCAGCACCACGGACAATGCAACACGTAGTGAATGCTTGTCGGCACGGACTTGAGTTTTTCCGTCATTTCGCATAGATAGGCAAATACCAAACGCAACAACGGACAAATATAAGGCAAGAAGTAATTCAACTCTTCGCCACAGTTTATTTAAATCTGCCGTAGAGATACAGCCGCACTCTTGTTATCCTTGGACAAACTTGTCTCTATAGCAGGTAGTGTTATGACACGGGCAAAAACGGGTTTTATACGCGTCTGCAAAATTCGCCTCATGAAGAGATGTCCGACAATAACCCTTAACAGCCGTTGCTATAAAGTCGCCCTAGCATAATTGTGACGCGATGATGTGTTTTTACGTCTGCAGGTCAAACACGAACGCTTACTGTGCGTTGAAAACCCTGGTGTTGGACAAACTTTGAAATACAGGAATTCTGAAGATAAATAGAGATAATACTGGCTTTGTAGTACGCAGTCCACGTTACAAAGCGAGGAAGTGCGGCTTTATTGCTGCAACCCGATTAAGAATGATAACCTGTCCAGTGCCGACAGCCATCAGTCGTCGAGTCAATCATTTGCGCTGCTCAGTTCTTTTGTCGCAAGCAGTAATGGGTAAGTCGATCGGCAGGCTATAGCAGACCGGGTTGTCCGACGACAAGCTTTGGAATTAGCTGCTCTTGCGAGACAGCAATGCGGCAGCAACTCCCATGCGACCTGACAGAGAAAAAACTTCTGGGAGCGGATGGTTCTCACCGGGCTTGCGTCTTCACTCGGATTGATGAGTCGGTTTTCCGTTCAACGCGCAAAAGGCACCAGCATTCATAGCATTTCGTCAACAATGGTTTCGCAGTTTATTCGCTGATTTACGTTACACAGCTTGAAAACAGGCAATGTAAATAAGCTGCATTCAAAGCTCTAGGTTTACTGCAAGCTTTCGAGGAATCAGACGACTGGGATTTGCAATCATTTCAAATTTGCACATATCTTTTTTGAAATAGTCTCTACAAAGGCGACGAAGTCGAACGAAAGTTGGTTTACAACTAGGAATTATTTCTAAAAATTGCTGATTTTATTCAAAAAGTATTGCTGATTGATTCGACTTCGTCGCTTTTATGGAGACTATAGTAACTTGAAAGTAAATAAGTTGCAGGATTTACGGTGCCAAGCAAGTTGAAACAGGAAAACTTTAAGATAACAACCAGTTAGTTTTAGGTGAAGCGGAAAATATAGTTTTGAGCAAGAATAACACAAAGAAAGAATGTTGCCGGTTTGTAAAAATAACCAAATTTCCGCATCCTCCACTAAATATTTACTGACGGTTATGGCACAATACTTGCCTTTCGGCGAACAAGACCGATATTTCATGATCTGTACCAATTGAGAACACGGTCAAAAATTCGCAAAAACATACAGCCAAGTAAGCAAGATGACCCATTGATGTAGATATTATCTGTCATAGATCAATCTCACCGCGTTTATTTCTTCTCTTTCCTTTTTTGTCTGGCTATGTCACTAAACCTTTTAACGACGAAAAAATAAGACAATAGTACATCAACAACAAAATCTACCACATCATTCACATATGTGAAGAAACATCGTAGTAATGTAAAGAAGTTATTTTAGGTGTAAGATTATCCTCATTGCAGTGCTGCTCATTGGAAATGAACTTAATTGCTGATTCGAAATCATTTGCACACCCACATAGTAGTTGTTGCAAGTACAAATAGTACTTGCTTCGGCACAACTGCAACAAAGTGTTTTGGAACATTTGTTTGGTTGTGCTCAACATCTTGCTGTTCTGTGTCTCATCGCACCTGGGACGAAGTTGTGCTGGCATCAAACATCGCAAAACATCGCGTTTGTTGCAAAGAGGTTTGCGTTCTCGTGAATCGTTGTGTTTTCTGACTGCAAACTGCTTTCTATGTCGTCTCTAATTGGTTGAGGCGGCTTACGCGAAGAACGGTGTAAGAGAATTAGCGTAAGCTTAACTGCTGGCAATGCCTCGAACATTTCTCCCGCGTGGTTATGTTGCTAGAAAACGCTAACGCGACAACTAGAATCGTATCAAATGTTCCTCGTAATCCATTACGGTTGTCTCACAGGAAATGTTACAGAGCATGGAGGATAATCTGCTCAATGCATTTCTTTTGAAGTAAAAGTAAGTTTGTTTAAAACGCATGTGGGAAGTGTTTTTAGCGCCGAATTGTTATGTGCAAGAAAGAGGGAAAGCGATGTGTTCGAACGATGGAGGACTCTGTTCCGTTTTCATTCCTGTACCTACCACAAAACTTTGGAGAGTTTGATGGAAAACATCCTCATCATCACTGGAAACCCACAACTATCTGTTGGATTCGAATGCAAGCACTGGGGCAACACAGTTTGCGCTATACCCTATTTGCGATGTTGTTCCGCAAACTCAAGACCTATTCATGAGTTCTTACGCAATGAGTCATTGCTCTTTTGTGAAAAATATAAAAAGAAGTAAGCAGAAAGTATACGGCAATACTTTGATTTTTATTACTTGATTACATCCGCACGTAAATGGCAAAAGCAACCATATATAACGACGCAAAATGTCCAGAACGGTTTGAGTTCTCGACGAGACATTCTGAATTTCACAATAGGAACACGCACGGCAGTTATAAAAGCTTTCGCGGACAATTTGAACTTCCCCGAAACTTATTTCTGAAGGAGACGCATTGGTATCTTTCGACACCTGGTAATCATTTACCTAAAAAACACGCGTTTGTCAAATGAAAGAAAGTCGCTTCACCCAGACGGGCCTTCGTGAAATCTATCACGGCGCTGTCTTCAAGACGGGAGCGAATTAGCAGTGTGAAGACTTGTTAACGTTTGCAGGTTGCCGGTTGCTGTCCTTGCGCTTATGTTCCCGTCAGCGAGCGTCGATGTAACTGTCGCTGCTGACAACCCCCAGCTGGGTCTTAATGAACTAGCGTTGAAATGATTCGATAGGCGTCTCGTAAACCTGATCGTCCGGGAGTGAGATCGCTTGAGAACGAGGTCTGTGCGACGCCGTGCAACACCTTTGGC
>JGI24021J15306_10002625_pt1 | contig 19637 bp, 16 predicted proteins | sample Ectturendosymbi1_FD_15306 | JGI IMG/M metagenome (IMG submission 15306)
CCAGGCGTGGTGGGAGGCCCATGTGCGGATTCAGAATATTTAGGTGGGCTAGGGGATGATCGATGAAGTCACTAGTATTTAATACTTATGACGTAATCTTGTGACGTCACATTTGTTCACTCATGTGTAACAAAACTTTCTGATGCAACATGATATTTGACAATGATCAGCGATTTGTGAAACTGTTGCAAAACCGGTCACCAGAAGCAANACAGCTTCTGTCAACTACTTCGCCATTGTTGGGGTGCATTTCCNGGGCGAGTTTCTGTCTTTTCTGTGTTGTGAAGCAACATAGTTTAAAAATAACTTTTCATCACAATGTCAAAGAGAACCTGTGTCATTTTTCAACCAATACTCCTGCATTTTTTCTGCTATATTAGCTGACTAGAGACCGATATCTTTGCCTCTAGTGATATCGTCAGCCATCTCATTTCTCGTGCTTTTCGATGATACTTCTTAACGTTCTTCTGCTACTGCATCGCTGGTTAAACTAGGTCTATTGTTGTCGTTGCGTCTATCTCAGTCTGTAAAAACATGTTCTTCGATTTTCTGTTCTCTTAAAAGTTCCGCAGAAATGTCTCCGTCTCACTGTCACTGTAAAATAGTAACTTGCATGTTTCTTGACTTAGCTGCAACTTCTTCCTCTCTCATTTTTGTTTCTTTTGCTTTTTTACGTTTTTAGAACCACATGGATAAGTTCTACACTTGTAATGGTGACGATCCCTTATTTTTCTGTCCACATTTGTTTACAGAGCTGCCATATTTCAACAGAGNTGCCATATTTTCTNCCATATACAAGCTCAACAGAGCTGCCATATTTTATCACAAAAAGGGAGTACAAATTTTTGGGTGTCACTTACTTGACTGTATTATCTACACTTAACAAGTCAAAAAAATAGTCCTATAAATTTTAAGCATTGAAGTGAGACATCCAGTGTAGACGATGCTTCAGTCAAAACACACAAAACAAAATCCTTATTTACTTGTCCTGTTCAGCTCATGAATATTTTGCAATTTCCTTCAATTTCTTAAAAATGTAGAATCGACATTGACAATATTATGAAACTGCTTGCATGAAAGATGTTTCAAATTGCACACCAGCTTTAATAGACTTGAAACTGGTTCAACCAGAAAAATTTTTCTTTTTTTTTAGGTGTGTGGCTGCATCAAGGAAAAAATCGTTCCACATCAGCGTAATGAGCCACAATGCTGAAGTAAAACTGTGCAATCTTTATCAGTTTGCTGAAACATTCAATGGTATTGCAAGTTGCAAAATGTTTTTCCCATCTTTCATGTTCCATCATTTTACAATAAATTGCATTTGGTTGATGTTCTTTCTCTATGAACTCAAACACATTTTGGTGTTGGTCAAGTAGTTTACTTCAGCTTCATCGATAGAAACGTCTCTATCAAGCAGAAATTTCGTTCTCGCCCACTTCCAACAATCCAAATTTAATACTGTATAAATATGTTGCACAGCCCTTTTGCCACTCGAAACGCTTCACTAGTTGTGTGTCTACATAGTTGCGCAGTTGCATGCGCTCAGTGCGCAACAAGACTAACATTTGCTCAACGTATAATTTTCTAAGATGGAACAGTGCTCACATGGTTCATCATTTTCCCATTCAGTTGCTTGCAAACGGAGGAATCTAGTCAAAGCATTTAAATTCAGCAAAAAAGGTGGTCCATTTAGCCAGATGTGCAACACAAGACTTGTACAATCAGATACATCTGACATGAATAAATCACAGTCATGAACCTTGCCTTCTCTGAGTTTTCTTAGCGCTGATTTAACTTGGCTTGATATGTACGTCTCATTGTCTTTCTTGGATCCTTGCCTTCACAGTGGCGAAACACGATACAAACTCAACAATTGACGCTTTTGACTACTCAATATTCTGAACTCGCTCATCAAATTATTTAGCAACCACAAATGGTTGCAAGTATCATAATGTGTTAAACAGAGGTCGCTGAGAGAATTTCCAAAAAAATATTTCAGAACAACAGTTGGTTTGTAGATGGACAAGAAGTGTGAATGTGAAGGATTTTTCTCCAAAAGTTTAAGGAAGCACACTACATTTACCGAGTAGGCTTACGAATNACTGANTTGATTACACTGTTATTAAATGGCAGTAAAATGTTTTAGAAAAATTTTTGTGTGAATTCGGATTGATTCCAAATATTTTGAAAATAGGTCGAGTTATTTACAAATCTTCAAAACTCGAAGTCCTATCCTGGTAAAAAGTGTAAATTCGTGGTCAACGCATCCAAAATTTTTGACGGCAGTTGCATTCACTGAAGAAAGCCGAGTTTATTGGAAAAACGAGGAACGAATTGACTGTAGTCAATCATTGCATCAAACGATGTTACCAAAAGCTGAATAGCAATATTTCGTGTTCATTCGAAAGCAAAGGTAGCTTGCTTTTTCTCGAGGGACATCAGTTTCTAAGTGTAGACTGTTTAAGTTTGTAAAGATGTGATTCACGAGCACTATTAAATCACTTTTATTTCTAGAGACCAAACATATCTTCTTGTATGTTTGCACGCTTTAAGAAAAGGCTGAAGTATAGAGCTTTGGTCTTAGCTTTCAAAACTTTATTTTGGGCTTGACTGCATAGGGTGTTGTAGACATCACATGAATAACCTAAGCTCTTCCCAATACATCTCAGGCCCTAAGTAGACATTTACGTGTGGAGCTACAATACTTACAGAACAGGTGGCACAGGATTGAAATCTTTAAAGCACCAAACGCGAAGGCAGCCACTGTAACTGAAGTTTTCTGGGGCTCTGACCTGACCAACTCCGCGTTTCTTAAATGTGCAGTAAATATTTAAAAACCTATTTGCTGAGAGGGCCATGACTTTGCAATTTGTTCACTTTTGAAAGGTAAGGTATGCATGCTAAAAGCGATAAGTTGTTTAAGCCATAACGTCCGATCGGGCTGCACCGAGTGCATTGTTTAGTTCAGTCAGTGGTTCCCATACTTTTTTAAGCGCGACCCAAATCTGAGTTTAATGAACATCTCACGACCAAAGCCTAAAACATCGAAAAAATGTATTTTACATTTTTAGGAAGCAAAAATGTTTCTAACTACTCTACTACTACATAGCTAAACTTTCATACTGTCAATCCTTACTATCAACCCTGATACTCCACTGACCTATTTACTGAACTATACTCAGCTCCAAAATACTTCCGTAATCAACAAATCTTGACTTAGTAACTAGCTGGCTAGTTACGGCTAGTAGCTGCGCTGCCATTGGAACTCTCGGAAAACCACTTGTGATGCAATAATCCAATTTTAATAAGACGAAGCCAAAAGAAATGCGTATGATGCAATAATTCAGTCTATGACGGAATTGAAAGAACTTGAAAAATGAGAAGAAAAAAGTTCGTTAATCGTTTTGACAGATTTGAATCACCTTGGCACGTCCCATTTTTCGACCCTTCGCGACCCATACTTTGGTAACCGCTCGTTTAGGCGAACGTATAACCAGGGAGAAGCAAAATAATTGCAAAAAGATTAAAAGTAACAAAAAAGTTTTGATGGGCAGCTGATGAATTTTAAACAACGTTTCTGAGTCAGTTAAAATCTATATGTCTCTTTATACACATATCAACATATTTCGCAGCGTACGAGGCATAATGTGTATTAATGCAAGCTGGTGCAGAGTCGACTTAAATCACAGCTTAATTATGCGCAAAATCAAACCGAAAAGCGTTTAAACGCCCAGCTTTTGATTTGCCTTCAACTTTGATTAAATCATACACGCATAGATTAAATTGCCGGTGAATGCAATAAAAATGGCAGGAAATGAATAAGCGTGTTTTATGCTCACTTGTAATTCTCGAAGTGAATATTTCTTTTCACGTTACTAACTTGGTTAAAAAATATATGCTCCATGTATTCTTAGCGTTTTTTTCCACAATTACAATCGTTATATTGTCGTTTGAAACAAATTTAATTACGTGTTGCGTTTTAGGTTAAAAATCATTCAGAAACCAGAAGCCTTCAAGTTGGTCGCTATTTATACAGTGTACAGATATCGTAGAACAGCAATCCCGTGAGCATACGCGACTTCAACCGCATCGAATGTCAGGCAGCGTCAATGCAACTTGGTATCTATTCACAAGCAATGTGCTGCTTCTCGTGGGAATGCTAAGGTACATCGTAAATGGAATCACTGACTTGGAAGAAATGCCTGTCTACGAGAGTGTATGACATATTTCGAACTTTTTTCGATTCGTCAGCATTTACACTTGCCAAGGTTCGCTTTTTGCAATGCAGAAATGACTTTTGCTTAGAATCGTCCACCACCAGTGATGAATTGTTAAACTGAAGTTATGTCAGCTTGGTTGCAGCTTAGCGACTAAGACGATTGATGTACAAACGTTTTATCGTTGTTGAGAAAAATTGGAGTAGTAGCTGTGCTTGCAGTGAGAACGGAATATATTTCTTGAGAAAAGTGAATTAGACATCTTGCCGTGCGACTCAGCAGAATGTAACAGTCCGCAACTTGTTTACTTCTTGTTGGCAGCGTGAGATTTTAAAGATATCGATGTGTTGTGCAGTTGTATCATTGCACTTTGATTAAGTGTGGGTGGTGACCACGTACTCTTGCATTGATTTATCGACATTCTTCAAAAATGAAATCTGACGAGCATAAACAATCTGGAAAAATTTATCAGCGCTGTCTGAACCCTCAGCTTAACAGACATGGACAATTCGAAGAAATGGCTAAATTCGCTGGATTTGGTCCATTAGACATCGTCCTCCTTGTGCACACCGATTTCTGTTCAACACACGTGCGCCTGTCAGCACGCGCTCCAATCACATATTTTATTAATAAGTTTGGGCTTACTTTTCTATGCTGGAATCATAAGATCGATAGTCGAGTTAACAGGCAATCGATAAATTTTGTTGAAGTACCACGTGATTACAATTGCATGTGACGTATGTCCTGTAGAGCCCACTTGTGCGAATCTGATGAAATATTCAATTTGTGCACCATTAACACGCCAGAGAACCTTGGAGGTTTCTCCAGTAGTGCAAAAAGCTTGTGGTGATTTCAAGATCGCTCAAACTTACATGTGTGTCCCCGGGGTGATAGCTTTGCAAATGTCGGCCGCAACTTTGGGTTAAAGTAAATCTTTCCGAAGGCAAAATAAGAATGGAAATAGATCACAAAGCAAACTACGGTTAAAAGTTCTTTTAAAAGAGTGTGTCAAAAATAAAGGTCAACAATGTCTCTTGGTGAGCTCTTTTTATTGCTGTTGCTTATAGTTCTGTGGTGGAAAGGAAAGGGGACCTTAATTTCTCGCAAGGTTGATTTTCGTGCAGGTTGGTTTACACCAGAGTCATGTGAGCTTGCAGAATTCTTTCCAGGGGAGATTGAAGTTGTACTAACTTAAATGAAATTGTAAATTGGCACTCGCCCTTCCTTTCAAAAATAAATTTCTCTCACCTTTGTGCGCTGACTTCGAACAGATTATGAGAGCCTATAAGTAAGCCGTATACGGATTAAACGGTTTGAAAGGTATCCAGGTTAAGTCACTCCTGATTTTACAGCGATGCACCCGCTTCGTCTGCCTACTCTGCGGGCGCTCATAACCAGATTTACTGCATTTTACCTAATATTCTGCTTGCTAAGTTTACGATAAGAAAAACTTTTTGAATGCGTAAGTAGTGGCATATAAATATCACTCATGAATATTTGAACCCCATTTCTTTGAACATATAATTGGCGTAAACAGGGGATCCAGGATTTTCTTTCGGGGGCTAAGACCGACAATTCTCCGCTTTGTCACGTGACACAATTTAAAGTGTAATGTGAGATCCAGAATTATGGGGATTAAAAGGGCATTGAGCACTTGCTTCTCCAACTTTGTCCCTGAAATTTTTATGGTGCCGACCGTGGTGAGAAAATGATAGCGCAGTGGTTCTGAAACTGGGGTCCGCGGTCCTTTTGGGGTCCGCGAGACAATTTTCTGGGGACCGCGAAGCACCTTCCAAAAAAATCAACACGACGCTCATGAAGAAAAAAATTTTGTGTGAAATAAAAATTTCGGGCAACTTATTTTTCCAAACCAAACTTAATAAACACAATTTGGAGCTATGGTAGCCTAAAAGGTCCAAACCGGTTGGATGAGATTCACGATATGAGGTTGCGTTGTCCAAAACGGAACCAAACATAGCCGAACTGATAGCACAGAAGCAAGTGCACCCGTCGCATTAATACAATAAAAAACCAACGTGTTGTTTCGTGTTTATTTGTGTTGATTTTTTAAGGGGACCGTGAGCCATTTAAAAAATTGCTAGGTAATTTTTAAAATTACATTTAAAAAGTTGCGTAATTTTTAAAAAATGTTTGAGAATCACTGCGTGATAGCGTAACCCAAGCATCGGTAAATGTTACCAACATGGAAAACAAATGAATCGACAAATTTTTAATAAACAGATGTATAAAGCTACACTTAAGCTCTATAAAATTTTTATCAGAGAAATATGTACCAACCAATCTAATCTGCATTCTATTTCTAGCACTCAAGCTTTCAAAATTAGCACAATAATCTGCATAAACTGCGAGCTCAAACATTTTTATCGATCGTCATTACATCGTACTGCTATATATCTGCCAAATCGATACTATTACATAACCTCGCTTTCCATATTGGTTGCTTTCCACTTGATTTGCTATTACGACAAACCGTTGAAATAACTTTATCTCAGCTATGTCCAACCCACGGCCCAGTCAAAGCTTTGTGTGGCCCACTTTAGGTTTTCGATGTAGTAAAAGTACAAACGGACAACCTGTCCTTTTTTGAATAATCTTAAACTTGGCGATTTCGCTGCAGCTTGGTCCACAATGCCACTTTATTACGTCTGTTCTGCGTAGCGGGAGATTTCCACGTGTCCACTGACACCTTGGCGCAAAGCTGATTTCTAGTTTTTTTATTTCTACCCTTGTTGCTCCATAAGCACGAAACTTGTTTATGACATCACACTTGCGGTGTGGCTATTGTAAGGTGCCAAACAGTCGTTGCCATTGCAGTTCGGATATGAACGCTATCAGTATACAAGCTTAAACTAAATATTAGTTTGCTAAGATCAAAGCAAGTCATCCAATGTGCGGCCCTCATAAAGTGAGTGACATGACTTTTGACTCAGCGAAGAATTTCGGTTGGACATAGTTGATTTATCCATTCATTCAGTATTTGCGATACCACAGATATCGGAAGCATCACTAGAATTCGCAAAGCAATTGAAGCATTTGTCACGTTGTCTAAAGACTGAAAGTTTTTGCTGCACCAGAAACGTCACCACATCTTGAGGTCTCATACACTATTGGAGTCTTCTAGTTATTGCTTTTAGTTCACAGCTCAAGTCATTACCGTCTGTCTCCGCTTTCTCCATGAGTCAAAGATTGTTCCAATGTTTTGCAACAATTCAAAATCTCTTGTGGCGTTGCGTCTTTTCTTTTAAACTATGAATGTCATACAAGAATCCGAAGTGCGAAGTGTATTACTGAAGTTGTACAAATCTTTCGTTAATTGGTTGTATAGCCATGTATAAAACAGCAAAGTAAAAATATATCCTAAATTTTTGTTTTGGATCTGTTGAAGTCCTTTTTGCTGTCTCATCCTTCTGTTCGTCGCGCTGCCGTTTCCATTTTCTTCTCACTAGTTCTTGTTCAAATGATGAAGGACTTTCTAGTTCTTTGGCAACTTCAGTCGCACCAACTGAAGTTTGTTCAAATCCTTCATCCAACCTGCATCTCTCAAGCAAACTTTTCGCAGCCTGCAACTGCCTTGCATATGCGTTCAAACCAACATCACGATTTTGGAGCATTTTGCTTGTGAGGTTTACTTCAACAAGAATCTTGTATGTGAAATTCATTCGATCATTTAAGTTCAAATTCTCACCAAGTTTGAAAGTTTTGCAGATGTTCGTAACTTTTCGCGTGAGAAGAAAGCATAGGCGGATCCAAGGGAGGCTAAGGGGGCTGAAGCCCCCCTAAATTTTTTCAGATACGTTTTTTGATCGATGGTTTCCGACACAGAAACGTCCATTGGGGTGATTTTTTGGATAACCTTTCAATAAATAAACCATTTCTTGCACAGGGATAGGTGCGAAAATATTAAATGCAAAGCTTAATTTGCTGAATTAGGGCAGTCCGAATGTGTTTATTTTATAAAAAATGAAACTTCTAATAACAAGTTTTTATACAAAAAATATGGTCCCAATGTTACATAAACCGCACGTAAGTATTAAACGTTTATTTCATGTGGGTAAGATTTTATTTCTTGTGGACAAAAGTTGAATAAGCAGTAAACTATACGATTTTTTTCCAACAAGCTTTCCTGAATGAGTGCAGCTCATTTTATTAGTAGTGAAGACATCGAAATTACGCTGCATTAATGCAGTTTAATACAGGTTAGGTTAGAGCGCTCAGTGACAGCATAAATTCCATAACAGCAAACTTAACCGTAAACGTAGCGTACATGTCAGGTAGGCTAAAAATGAAGTGCACTAAATTCAGGCCCGTAACCAGCTTGGGACAACAGGAGGGACGAAGAGTTTTCTGAGAGGGGCCCAAAGTTTTAAACTATGTCTAATATTTTTTTTTAATTGCATGAGGAGCGAAAATTTTTGGGGGGCTTCTCCCCCCTAGTTACGACCTGGCTATATTAACTGCAGTAGGTTATGCTAAAGATGACTACTGATTAACATCAGACCTGCAAGCAACAATTTTTGGACAAAGTTCAGCTCAGTACGACAACTGGTGGTTTTTTATCGACCTAGATTCTGCTGCCTCTAACAAAATCTTTTCAACCTTCTGCACAGTATTTCTAAAATTGCGTTACCGCGATATAGTCACGTTTCGTACGAAAAATTGAATGGATAACCAGGAGAAGTTGCTCATTGACTCGCTGCAAACTACAAACTTCACATTTTCCGCTGTAACGTGGAAAAACATTGTCTGATCATTTTCAGTGCCCTTGTGGTGCAATAAACACCTTCCAGAGCAATGTGCCATTATTTGTTGTTTCAAATTTTTGGGGTTGTTTGTCTCTATGCGTACCTAGTGGGGTAGCCAGTCCACAAACTTGGGATGGACAAATCTTTTGACTTTAAGCGAGCAATAGTATTTTGTTTTGACACCGCCTCTCAAAGCGCAAAATGACAAGAAACGCTAGACATTTGGGGGAATGCCTCCCTGCCTACGCCTATGCACGTACCCCAAGCGTTTTTTAGGGGGGAGTTGTGCTTATTTACAAAATAATTGCCTTTTTTTCGACGTTCAAGTTATTTTCCGTGGTCAAATGACTTTGATAATCAGTAACAATATTGTTTTAAATAGTTTGTGATTGATAGTTTTCCACTGATTGGCGGATATTTTTGTAAAGAAATTTCGCCAATTTGGGTAGACAATCGTCATGTGTAATAAAAATCGGAAATTTTCCGAAAATAAACAAATTTTCAAGTCCGAATCTCATGAACTTCTATTCCATCCACATTTGCAATTTTCGAACAAAATACGGCATGGGCCTTGTACAGACTGCCAACAAAGGTNACTGGCAAAATTTCGTTTTTTTTCGTGTATTTTTGCTTCATNTTTATGCCTGCCCCACGCGTTTTTTCGGCGCGGACCTGTGTTTGTTTTGCNAATGCACTGGTAAATTTTTTCGACGATCAACAAATCACTTTTTTAAGATGAGATAAGTTTGAGAATTATTTCTGAATTGTTGTGAAGGCCGGTTCTGCTACGGAAACGTCCCAGTAAGACTGGGTAATGGTGAGAATACGATTGGCCAAAATGTGTGTGGGTATTAACTGTTTTTGTTGAAGAAAGTTACCCGAGCTGTTGAGTCTTCACCGCTAAGCAGTCAATACACATGTGGATGAATTTGTCCCTGAGTTCCCCCTAATAAAATCCTGGATCCGCCTATGGAAAGAGCTCCAATATTTTTTCAGTCTTTTCAACCGCCATCTTGCAGAGTTGATATGCCAGATCTTTTGCTATAAAATCTACACAGCAGAAAACAGAACCTTTTGCCACAGAATACACCAGCCCTCAAGACAAACTTCCTACACCTTCGGTAGTCCACTCGTGTAGTGTGCAATAAAAAATCTTCGTTTATTTTTGTTTTTAAGAAAATCATGTGATTGAACCTGCTTCGCACCTTCTTTAGCTAGTGTTTGTTGAACAGGGTTTATTTTGGCTGGTTCCAGGACTACATCCACCTGGACAATTGCCACCCAGACAACTACCACCGGACAACTGGCAACCGGACATCTGCCACCCAGGACAACTGCCACCTACTGTAAGACAACTGCCACGTAGGACATATTAAAATATACACGTTTATTGCCATGAAAGCCATTTGAACTTCATAGGGGGTTTTCATGTCAAAAATTTTGAAATCACAAATCTGTATAGCGAAACTTTCTTCCTCCGTTGACCACTTTAAAGAACCTTCACTTAAACTTTAATACTTTTATGTTGAGAATGTCGTATGGATGTCATTACATCTTGATAAACATTCTTACGTTCGTGCAAACCTTAATTTTTNAAGTCTATGAATCTTTTTAATGNTTTCACAGTACAGTCCTCTCATGCACATTATCGCATTGCATTCACTCCCAGAACTCATCACATCCGTTTACTTACATGCATTTTAAGTTCTGTGCTTTACCTTAGCAATTAATTTGTGAGTTAGATGACAGCAATAGCTATGTTGTAACTCATTTTTGCAACACTGTATTAAAGCAGTAATGCTGTAGCACAGCGGTTCCCAACAGCCGTGCCGCGAGAACTCAACGCGATAGTGTAAACTGAATTTGATGGCTCGTGTGTGATGTGTAACACGCATTATCTTAGGTCTTAGGTAGCCGTTGTCCGAGTGGCGATTGTCCTATGTTGTAGTTGCCCGGGTGGCAGTTGTCCGGGTAGTAATTGTCCACGTGGCAGCTTTCTAGGTGGTAGTTGCCTTGATACCATTTTGGCCATATACCAGGGTCATGAATTTAGACAANGCACCAGCATCGTCGGGACAAGTGGTAATCTTTTTATCTATTATCATTTTGCTGTTCAACTTCATTTTCTGTTGTTTCTTCTGTTGCAAGTTGCTATTTAAACTTTATTGCCCTTCCTTTGTATAAATTTCGCTAGTTTCAATAAAAATTTGACTATCATAGACTTCCTGCTCTTCATTGTTATGCTGATTGCTACGAAAAAATTTGATGGATCACCAGATTTTTAGCTTCTTTTTCTATCTCTGCTTTCCACTTTCGATGCTGAGCACCAGAAGGTCGGTTTTTCTACTTTCGCCTAAAACTAAGCAATGTGTAACTGAGAACCACTGATCTATAAAAAACTTTGTCAAGATGAAATTCGTGAGCTTTAATCCAATGCACGGCTACAGAATTTCGAGCTGAAATTAATTGTCGTATTCCGCACCAGAAGGCGTACAGTAAGCGGAGATGGGCGCCCGAGGACCAAGTGGCACTTCAAAGAGAGTGCAGAGCGCGTATATTGAAACTTTGTTTTCTCAATATGAGAAATTGCGGTATAAAAGCGAAAACTTCAGCCATCAGCACCGCGTAACGATTGCTTTACGAAATCTTTCCATTTTTAGTTTTATACCCGCGAACGTACTGTGTAACTTCGCTGTTCAGGTGTGTATTCAGTAATTTCAAAGTAACTGCCAATAGTGTGTGACCCGACAGTTCCGAAGGTGTGTCACTGTGTCCTATTACAGACATCCCTAGGTATGACCACTGTCTCCTGACTTCACTTTCTATCCGCATGCTTTTCCTAGAGGCTTGTTTGCAAAAATATCAGAGCCATCGCAGAAAAGAAGTAACTCGCTGTACTCTTTGGTCATAGGAGTGTGGACCTAAATAGTCTGTCACGGATCCACCAGATTTCGCCAACGATCATAAGACGTCGTTAATAAAGCATTTTTCATTAATGATTTATTATCGTTACTTTTATACGTAAAAAAAGTAGTGTGTCCTTGTAAAGCATCCGCTGTTAGGCAACGTTGCCGGATCGCGAGCACTACCCTCATAGACAGCTTTATATCATTGAGTTACTGCAATAATTGCCTTAATTTTGTAACTTCAGTTAGTTTGAAATGAATAATTTATACCCAAGAAAATACTCAGATATGATATGTTAAAATAAATGCAATGTTATTGAAAGGAAAAACGCATCAAAGAAAGATATATAACTGTGAGTGTGACGAAAAATAATACAAATTTACGACGTCTTTAACTTCATGGGTTTGTAAAAAAGCATTTCTGCCTTTCAGGATAACAAGAAAGCTTTCAATTATATAGCGATTTTTTTTCTGTTTCCTGTGGAAACATAACGGTGCTGTTATTATCCTTTGCAAAATGAATACTCACTTTACTGTACAGTAGCTTAGTGATGGGTAAACGTTTTGACAGCGGACCGGATTGGGAGCAGATGGATGAATTGTTTGGGTATACTGATATAAATGAGATGTAAAAACCATGTTACTGGTCATTGCGTATGGTGGTCATTGATACGGTCATTGTTACTGGATATATGATGTTTGTGACGTCACAATATGACTCCATATTCACGTTTCCAAGGCAACGTTTTGGCGAAGTGTGTTGACACAGCATGCATGTTATTCTGCACGCACTCTCCTTGCTCGTTGTTGTACAATGTGTCATTGTCGTGAACATATCAGCGCTCCAGATTAGGAGACCGGAGCTAAATACAGCACTCAACGCTAAGACTGAGCAGTTCATAACTGCAAACATATCCGGCAACGTGTTAAAACATGGGAGTGGAAAACACTCAGTGGTACGTCAGCGCATTTCATCGTGACCTGCAACTGCAAAAATCAGTGGCGCAGTCAGAATGAAGCCATAGAGGCCATGCTACCCCTGAAGAAAACTCTCTAAGATTTTAACTGGTGAGTTTTGTCGATTTTCAACTGTTAGCAAAACGACAGTGACTGAAGACGTGGTTGACTGGCTCCTCCCGGACAAAATTCTTGGCTTCGGTATACAGCCAAAAATATATGACTGCGCATTAAAATAGTGATGTGAAACAAGCTCAACGCCACGAAGGGCAGTTCACAACTGCAAAAACATCAGACTGCGCGAATGTCTCGTCGAATAGCAATCGAGCAGAGAAGGTATGCGGCTGGGATGGCGGACAGCCAGGGCTAACAGTTTGAAACTTTCCAAACTACACAAGATTGAAAATGCGCATGAAATGCGCAAGAAAACTTTCGTTTTTTATCATGCGGCTGTGATATGTACAACTACTGGGAGAACAGAACAGCTACGGGCTTGTGTGAGCCGTTGCGAGCAATCCGCCTGAACTGCCAATCAGGAACGCGGAAACAGGGGTGCATGACGGGGCACTGCCACCCTGCCTTTTGAAAGGGGGGGCACAAGGAACACAAGTGCCCTTACATAACAATATCATAAATAATTTCATGATTTATCAAGATCGACTTGAAACAAATCTATTGCAGCTATTCATGCACTCATAAAATTCAGAATGGTTTTCTGTCATTTCTGTTATTATTTTTAAGGTCAGCATTGTTGCTGAACATGTAAATGCGAAGAGAATGACTATTACATTGCGCTTTTACACTGAACTCAAGCAAACAATTTTGAAATCTCGTGGTGCGTCAAAACCATGGGCGTCCGCAGGGGGCGAAAGAGCATTTGTCACCCCTCTGGAAATTGGGTCTAAGAACTAACATTTTCTAGAAAACCTGACGTCAGCATCTTAATTCCGATTAATTGACTTAATTCTTGCAATGAGAGTTTATTTGCCGGTATGACACTCACATTGGACTTGAGCCAGGTTCGCTGTTTTGGTGTCATGCAGTGTTGAGTTTGAAGTTCGCTCATTTGCCTGCAGAGGCAGGTTGCGAAACTTGCGAGCGGATTGGTCTACTTTGGTCTTTATTGTGTAGCATTAACATGGCAACAAAGCTTCTAATGTTCGCTTCAAGTTACGATAGTAGGCGTTTTGCCGTATGTGATGTGACTGTTGAACGCATACATCTTAGCAGGTAATGTAGCGAGAGAGTGACTGCTGCAGCGGTAAGCAGGAACGCCGGAGATCGTGGGCATTGCTCCCTGACATTTCAAAAGGGGGGCAACAGGGCGGAGGTGTCTTCGTCACAGCAGAATCACAGATAATTTCATGGTATATCAAGATCGAATTGAAACAAATTTTCTGTACTTTCGTTTATTATTTTTGGTCAACGTTGTCGTTTAACGGAAGCAAGCATAATTGGTAACGATGTTTTTTGTTTTTTATTTAAGTTTCCATTGCCCTCAACCTTTTGACTGCCCCCTGCCCTACCTCTGTTCCGGCGTCCCTGCTGCCAATCAATGTCGAAGTTTAAAATGACGCACATATTGCATGCTCGGATTTGTGGTTGTTAGCGCGCATCCAGCTTGCCACACCAAAAAACAAAACGGGAAATAGTGGTTCATCAAAACGTCAGCTAAATCAAGCAAGTTGAAATAGGAAGGTTTTGAAATTTGTGTCAGAAAATCAATTAAACGTTCATACTTATCTTTCAATCCCTTCGTGTGATTTTCACTTCATCGCACGATCTGAAAAAAGTTCGCGTCACTATCAATTTGATTGTGTGTACGCTGCGCACCTAGAGTATAGGTCCATGGCATTGAAGAATGTGAGAATTACTGGTATTTGGAATACGTAAAAACTAGTGTTCACAAAAAAACAAGTTTCGAAAAATTAAATCTGTGCAGCACGTGTTACCTGCCTTACAATAGGAAAAATCAGCTAGTTACAGAATTTTAATTTTTTTAATTTCATTCTGTGCATACCCCCTGCCTTGGATGCCTGGGGCCGTCGCCCCGTTCGCCCCCCCTCTGCACGCCACTGCCTTCCAAGCATGTTTTTAGGGAGTGAAATGCCTGAGGAGTTGAGTTGCAAAAGTTAAAGTGAGCGATTTCATACGGAAAAGTGACCATGAAGTTTAGTGAATTGAAAAATGTTGTTGATGCAGGCAGTTCACCTATTCTTTACGGTGCTTTTCCTAAAAAAGGAATAATTTCATAAAAATGTTGACTCTTTCTGCAAATTCATCCGCAAACTGGCATTTGCAAAATAAATTGTAAAGAATCTGGAGAAAGACGTAAAATGAGCTTAAGGCTGCAGCAGTAATCCAACGACTAACAACCCGCAAAAATGGCCAAACCGATTGCTTTCATCTGGTTGTTGTAACTTGCAAGCCGTGAAAGTTGAAATGACTTTATTAAAATCTTGGTATTATTGGTAGCTATATACCACTTATTGAACTAATGCCGTAATTAAACTTAGCAAATCATTGGGCGAAACCATAGACTCAGTAAGGCATCAGAAACCTCGCGGAGTAACCTGTTCCTTTAACGTTTGAGCTCCAGCGATTTTATCGCGCGCTGCTCAGCCCGTTGACAAAAAGAAACTCGAAAAATTTTTGAAGGGTCGTCAGCCGCGCAAGAGTGCCTCCTTGTGCTCTGTCGCGATGAGAAATTTCGCAAATGGGACTGAAATTGATGTTAACTCCGGTGGATTTACGTCTACGCGATGACTACGTGAGTCGAAAGAGATTTTATTTTTCAGCAATCCATTTGCTATTGCCAGAAGAGTGTACGGTTGATTTGCTTAAATAAAAGGTTGCTCCTAATCATTTGGCAGCGACCATTTTTGATAGAAAACAAACCTAAAAATGCGGCGAATTCATTGACATACTGTCCAGTCAATTGTGTGAAGTCGACACACATGTACACTGAAGCACAGGCTAATCGTCTCAATTGACCTGTATAGCAACAAAACGTTCTCTTTAAGCCCATTTAAGGTGAAAGGTATGAAATATTAATTGTTAGCAAGTAAAACTCCTTGACAACGCTGCTTTGCCAAATTTATATCTCAGGTAAAAAAGAGATGAAATTAAACGCCTTGTAAGAGAAACTTCTTATAATTTGAAGTGGAACGATCGCAGCGAAGTGAAACAGCTTCATACCGCTGCGTTTGCAAAAGATGGGATACGTCTGTTTGAAGAAGTTATTAATAATTTACGGTGTACTTTACAGTTCCTTTCTGCATCAAACTTTTTCGACAGAAGCCTTCTTTGTTTCAGTCAGCTTTGTCTGCATTTTCAGAAGAGGGTCACTTTCGAACTTCGTGAGATGCTCACGTTTTGAAGGTTAAAAATGTTTTTTACTGGTTTGCTGTAAAGCCGGATTATTTTGTGAAAAATGCAAGTGTACGACTGCGTGAACACGGAATTGTCTCATTTCATGGTAGCGACTGGCTGATTTTGTGCAGTGCTGACTGTTATCTGACAGCCTATCAATTTCTACAATGGACCCACAAAGACATATTCAGTGTGAGTACCTTTTTGACAAATCGCTCTGAATTTTTTTGCATAGTTGCAANTAAAAAATTTAAGTTAAATAAATTTTTTGTGATTCACATGACAATTTTGTACAGCTTGATTTTGACGATAGACAGCGAATGACTTAAACTNCCCCACTTTACGTACAGGCATTTTTAAGAATTTGTGAGATTGTTTGGTAAAAGAAGACAAATCGTTCGAGAAAAGCAATAATAACCTGACAGTTTGCACCTTGATGGCTGCGCCACGCGGCATAATAGCGGTACTTTATTGAAAACTGCACTCACTCGTTTTAGTATAGCAGGATGCACTTGAATTATTAGAACTGAAATTTGTTATGTAGCAGCTTCACAGGGTTTTCAACAAATTTTGAACAAGCGACACTCTCTTTTTCACACGTTTCGCCTCCAACAAACGCTTAATTTGCACACGCGCTTTTATTGCTCTGAGTATGCAGGTGATGCATAAAACACGGCACTTGCAAGTTTCAATAAGAGGAAATCGGTTCTGAGACCGAATGTGCTTCTCCAATTAGGAAGTGCGAAACGCAATAATTTGACAAATTAAACAACGTTTTGTTTCTGAGTTAAGCTTACTTGAAAGCTTGGGTTTTTGTATATACATTGTTAATTGAAAGATTGTATATGTTTGAATCTAGTTTGAACCGTGGAAGCATTGCCACAAAAGGTTTCTCGATCAGCTGTCCTTGCTTTGCGAAATATGTTCGGGAAGAAAAATTATCCTTTATGTTTTTAAATGCCATCGAACTACACGACCGAACTTCCCCAAGATAAACAAATCAATGCCGCTTAATTTCAGTGTCGGATAGGGAATGGCTTCGTGAAATGCAACTTGGAGCAGAATTTGTGAAAGCTGGATCTTCAAAGAAAAGCATTTTCCTTGTATTTGCTGCCGACTGCGGGGAACTTAAGTGGACTTCCCACAAAGGCAAAGGAAGATCAAGTCAGCTCACATTTTAATTGTTCATGGTGACACCAATAGTTTTGAATGAAATTTGCTTACGAATTTCGCGAGTTAAGATAATAGAAATAGATTTTTGCAAAAATTTAATTCATCTCTGNAACTTACTTTGTCGTTTTTTATAAAAAGCAAGTGAAACGGTAAGTTTTAGATTTCATGACGGAGGCAGAACGCGCACCGNACTTACACTAAAAATGAAGTACGTTTGTAAATAAGCAATGTCACTAAAACAAAACATTCCGAGAAATTCTCATGCAGGTGCAGAAAATGATGTTTAAACGTAGCCTTAGCCAGACTTCTTACTCGACAGCAGATTGACCAGGAAACGATGAAGGTGATCATAGATAAGAAAGATTGCATAAAAGACCGCTGCTGTGTTCAACCAAGTTTGGCGTGAAGCAAACTGTTATTTTGTTGGAGAGAACAAGTCCCATTGATGAGCAATGTCGCGGAAACATTCGATGTTACCGGTTAGATTCAGCGGAACTTCAGTGCAACGTGATTTAAAGCAAGCAGTATTTCACTTCCTGATGAATTTCTAAACCCAGAAATTGCATTTCTGTTTTGGTTTTCAACGCTCCCAAAGTGAAGCAAAAATCGTGAAAATCGATATGGTAATGAGCTGCTATCGATAAATGAACTGCTATAGAAAGATAATTATATTGAGAGACGCTATTTACCACAAGAGATGAAAACTTAAAAATATAAATAACAAGACTGGGAATAATGGATTTAAAGTTTTTATAAATGAGAGCTTGACAAAAGCAAATAAAGAAATTTTCAAGGCTGCATTATCCTTCAAAAAAATTCCACTATAAATATGTTTGGACAAACCATGTCTTTATATATTTAAAAAAGGATGAAGACCATCAAACCACTATCATTAGCAGATTTGAAGACCTCCCATCAAATAAAACAGAACTTGAGTAGTGCAAGAATACCTAAACTCTGAATGTAACTTATTACTTGAAACTAATGTCTCTATGTTTGAGCGAGAAGTGTAAAGAATATGGCAATTCCTGTCACCCTGGTGCTGTTATGTGTAGTCTGTGTAACCGCTGGCCTGATATTGGTTGTAATCTTTCAGATGTTGAACAGGAATTTATATTGCAAAATGACTTGTTCTATGTTTGCCTTAGTTGCCTAATCAAAAAAGGTAATGATTTCAATAGCTCCATATTTTCTGTGCATAATGAAGTGGAAATTAGTGGTGACACCAGAGACAATTTAAAAAATGCACTGGATTTGTGGGTTTCATCTGGATATTATAATTTGTCAGATACAAGGATGGTCTTTCTATTGTTCATGTGAACATTGTAAGTCTTTCTAAAAAATTTATATAAGCTAGAAAATTTTCTACACTATTTTTCAACACATATTTGCTTTTTAGTTCCAGTTTCACAAATCAAAAGTGTTAAGTTGGGTTCCTCCTGTAATGTCAAATCTGCGGTCAGCAAGGAAGATTGCACCATCACATTGACATATGGGCAACCAGTAAGTGAAACGTTTTAAAACAAGATGGCACAGAAAGTCATAAAATCAGTCTTTGGAAAATGTAGCTTTTACTGACTGAGGTAAAGTGAGAGCAGACCTCCGAAATATTCGGACAAGACTCGATTTTTCTCAAACCGTTCTTTTTTGGGTTTTAATTAAAGCTTGGAAGGTTGGCTATGTGCCCATTGGCTTAATATGTCAATTGATTTTTCTTGCTCTTGAAGACGAGCCCCTAAACATATTTTGGGGAAGTACTTCATGCAATAGTTTCACTTAGATTTTATCCCGTTAGAACTATAGTTACTGATTTTAGTATCGTTTCTTGACTTTTTGTTCGATTAACCCCATAGCTTCTGCACTGATGGAAATGTAAACAGCAATTTGTGTCACTGTCACAACTGAAGTGATATTCAGCATTTTATATTTGTGCGTAAATGAGAAATGAACTTGTAATTTTGTCCTGAGGTTTCGCCAGTGGCGGTTCTAAGAGGGGGCCTGGGGGGAAATAGCCCCCCAGATTTTGGCTTGCTCCCTGCTTGCCCCCCCTGTATTTTTGCTTAATTTCACGTTCAAGTTCGTTTGATTGACATATACAGCAGATAACCTTTAGCCTGCAATATTTTAAACAAAATTTAGACTTTCTGGCGATGGTTCTGACGATATTCACATGCCTATGTTGGGTTTGATAGGTTTAAATTTAATCATAGGAAATCAATCTTCATTACAAAGGAAAATCACCAGGCAGG
>JGI24021J15306_10002627_pt1 | contig 19633 bp, 12 predicted proteins | sample Ectturendosymbi1_FD_15306 | JGI IMG/M metagenome (IMG submission 15306)
GTTGCAGATTATAAAATATTATCTTTTCACCTTTCAATAAATTTAATCATCATTGTGGTATCATTTAAAATCCTGGATTTGTGCCCAATCGCTGTTTCAACAATTGTGAAACACCCTGTATTTGTTAAGCTGTGTCTATTTTGCCTTACAAGGCAAAAGCACCGCTGGAGCTCTTTTGCTATTAACTTTCCACGATTGGTTGAAGTGGTCACATGACAAGTTCGAAAATCCATGATAATTTGAAATGCATGACTCGCTTCTTTGACCACGTCTGTATCAGCTCAGTCTCACATGCATGGACACGTGTTGTCATAATTTCAGTGATGTCAAGCTGTTTGGCACTTTTTGTCAGCAGTGCATGAAGCTTAGGCTAAACCAGGGTTTCTCAAACTGGGCCTTCAGCCCCCCTTGAGGGCCACGAGCAGAGGCATTCACTTGATAGCTTTGCCGTGATATTGCATAACCCAAATGTCATGATCTATTAAGCATTCGCCAGCTAAACTTAAAGGGGGCCACGGCTCATAAAAGTTTGATAACCACTGGGCTAAACCATGACCCTAACGTGTTGTCTTTGTGTATTGTACTTGTCACGCGACAACTTCAATTGCTCGTGTACGCCTAAAGGTAAAATAGCTACAGCATAGCTTTTTCCTCATGAGGCAAATAGACACTACTTTTTTGATACGAGTAACTCGGAATAATGCAGTGTTAACAGGAGTCGGAGTTAATGTTCTCAAACATTTCGGAGCAGGAGTCTCTCAACAGGAACGGAGTCTAAAAAATGTGTGACTCCTAAGGACTGCATGGACGTAAAACCTAATCACTCCTGTTTTATGTAACAACCATCAGGACCTCAGCGTTTTGCAAAGTGCTGTAGGCTAGGCTTTGCAAACGTTTCTGGATACCAAACTGCACCAGCTTCCCGGGCGCCAAGCAGTGCCAACAATGTCTTCCTTCAATACACTGCATTTGCTTCCGAAAGACCTCAGGTTCGAACATGAGGCGCCAAACTTGCTTCTTTCACCGGACGTCATCTAACTTCATGACGCCCCTGATAATTCATGAAGTTCTTGCTTAGTTTCCCTGAACTTTCAGGGTCATGCGGATAGATGTGGAGAACATTCTTGTACATTTTCATTGCAGAACACCGAGTACGAAAAAAGTTACCGTGTTCCACGCAATTATTAGCAGTTAAGCACTTAACCGTTTTTAATGTCTTGTAGCCTTGGACTAGTAAGGTAGGTTGATGTAGAACTCTTCACTCAAAAAGTTCTTGCTCAATTTACTTGAAATTGAAATTTTCAGGATCGATGTGTCTAGGTACGAAGAACATTTGTGGAAATTTTCGTTGCAAAAAAAGTAGTGCGAAAAAAGTTACCGTGAAACATGCGTCGAGGGTGTCAACAAAAAGCTTAACGACTTTGTCAGATCAGATGAAATGCATCATCATGAAATGAAAAACGTAACTGCCATATGTCTAAGGTATCTTTCACTTCATTTAGTATTTCCTACATAACAAACCGACTTGACATACGCAGTGCCACAAGCTAACAAGATCTAACAACCTCACTGTCAACACTGCCGATGTTATTAACTTCAAAATTACGCACGTGCCACAAGAAATTAAAGATCAAATTTTCTTAAGTAGTTCCATGAGACTGTCCCGTCGCCACGGGGGCTTTGGTGGGCTAAGCCCCCCCCCAAATTGAAACAACAAACACTAAATCAGGAGTTTTTTTTCGAATTTTAGGATGTCAAGCCCCCCTGCACAAACGAAAAGCCCCCTTGAAAATTTTCTGGCGACGGTTCTGCCATGAGGTGTTGTTATCCACCAAAAATTTAAGTTTTCAGGACTTCAGCAACACGAACTACTTCATTTATTATTAAAACGTAGCAGTTGAGTGGTGTAGAAAAAACAGTGGTGTGTTGGGCGCGGCAGAAAACGCTCCGATGTACCAACGTTCTAACGCCAAATCAGCACACTGCGAAATGGAATAGTGATAATACAAAATGAGCACAGCAAGCCGGCAGAACCAACAAAAGAATAATTCTGGGACAGCAAACCAGCGCCTAAAACCCAACCTACCATGAGTGCTTCGAAAATATCAAACGTCAGTGACGCGTACGATATGCGATTATCCGCATGTATGTAACTGAGACGTAGGCAAAATATATGTAGTTTGAGCAATGGCGTTATACCTTTTTCGTCGGAAGCGCCAGAGGCTAACGCTTAGTTATCGGATAATGGGTACGAGAAAAGCATGTGGGTAACGTAGTAGTGTAACGCCACCGAAACAGACACTGCCCCATCCTCCAGGTCCAGATACAACAAACATTTCCTGTAAAACAAGCCGTTCAACAAAAACCTCTCCCTTTTGTAGGCACAAGGGCAGAGATCCGCTACTGAACCAGGTAGACTTTGCCGGTGTTTTACTTTACACGACTTCGGCATTGGCGGAATGACATACTGTAAAGAACGTAAAAAGTGGCACAATTAGCCAAAGTACTCGTTAGATCGCTTTGTAACGAATTAACAAGCGATTACACGTTAAGCAGATTCAGGAGCGCAGCTACGGCAAACACTTGAGAAACTGCCTGATCCTGTTTGCGCTCTAATCTGAAACCGTGCACACCATGTATTTTAAAAATGATGAGTTTGGGAAGTTACAGGTTCAAGAAAAATGGGTTTTGTGACGGTGGGTCGCTCCAGCCAGCGTCAAACCCCACTTCAGTCAAGCTCATCAATCGCCTCCGTGGCTAGGTATGTTTGTTTATCAACTGTCAGCCTGAATGGCCTTGATCTTGCACACTTAATGTCTCAAACTAAGAGGATGATGACCTGCTTGAAATTAGCAAATGCAAGAAAAAGACAAACACAAACGGTTGATTACACAAAACTGCAAGTGTGAAAGACAGCTGCTACCCGCGTAAGTGGCGTTAGCTGAATACAAAATTTTTGTATAAAAAAAAGTCAAATCAATCACGCACCGTTTTTTCAGTGAGCACCAGTGCATACTTTGCAAAACACACCTCTATAATACATATAATACACAACGAGCTAGCGAAAAACAGCTAACATGAAGTTTTATCGTCTTCAGCAGCTGTTAGCACCACAGTATGACATTACGAAAAAAATCTGACAGGCGCGATGAAAATGTTATTACCAAAGCTTGCAAATACGCACGTCTATGAAATAAATCTTTATGCTGTCGTAACCCCGAATATAATGACGCCTTCACAAACGTTGCTGCTATGCGCAGAAGCAGTTCACAACCACCTACTATCTACGCAGCACGCCTTTGCGTGACTCAGATTTAAATCGATCGGGTTATCACAAAGAAGTACTTGTTCTATTATCTTGACGCTGCACAAAACTGCACGCCACAGGGCATCTATCGATTCTTAGATTTCGAAGAAAACAAAATAACAGAGGCCATGAAACGAACAAAAAAGTGAAGGTGGCGTCTATGCTAGTACAACGACAAACACCCAAAAAGCTTGTTTGGTGTAAAATCACGTAATAATAACGACATAAAGAACGGGAGCTAGACCATTAGTGTTACGTCGGGCGTCCATCAGATGACAAGAGTAGTAAGCGCACCACACAAGTATATATATATATATATACAGCGACCAGCAGCATCAACACTCCGCCTTTCCGCTATTAGTGACGTAACAATCCGAAATCCTGTAATGGGCACAGCAGCTCACACCACGTGGGTGTAACCGTGACGAATTTGTGCGTACTCAACCGGCTCATCATACGTCCCCCTTCTGTCGCCTGAAAAAAATGACTTAAATTTCGACAAGACAACAATTCACGGGTCTAAACTGAAAAAGCTGCTTGCACTACCGCACCAACGATGCACATGTTTCGATGTTGTTCAGAGCCCAATGCATACATGTGCTGTACATATATTCGCATAAGGAATATTGTAAGGAAACGCGACCAAATGCTATTCTGCTCGCGAAGTCACTTTTGTGGGCAGGGTGTTCATGATACAAGCTACTTTTTCGGTGACAAACGCATGGACGCTTCGAATAACGACACGCTGAATGGTTAAATGATAACTGACAACAGCTGATGATGCGGTATTTATACGAGATGAACAGAAAAGTTTTTCTAGCAACTTTAATTTGTAGCCTCGTAACCGTGGCGGATTGACCGTCTAATCGACATATACTTAAACTGACAAAGGATGAAATATCTTTTAACGACTTTTAGTATAAATGTCAGGCGTTTGGCGACTACAACCAATGCAGTAACCAACAAGATCAAATAGCACTCTCGTATTATCAGGAACGCCCTTCCAAACCCATTGAAGGGCTTGAGTGAAACAATAAAAATCAGATGCAGGTCTCTTAAAGAATGCTTACATATGTTACAATCACAGCTTGAAGCATGACCGAAGCAAGATAGAAAACGCGTTTTCAGCGCAGTATTTAAATTTCTTTCAATAACCTGACCACTTATAAAGGTACTTACTCGGACTGTAATCGCTGTGGTCGATTTCCGTGTATTTTGGTTCACGTTGAGGAAGACTGTCTAAGCGCTGAGGGGGGTTCCGCTGTGACTACAAAAGGAAAAAAATCACAAACATGATGGTTTCTTGTTTCATTCTGCACGCATAAAACCGCATTGTGCAACTCGACATAACAAACAAGTGTCAAGAAGGTTTGAAGACTAACAGAAAATACTCTGATGGAAATTTATCGATTAATTTTCATACAAGATAGAGTAATCTCAACATTTCATGACAATAATTGACATGAACATCTAAATATTTGCAGCTTATTTCCGATCAGCTTCATCAGTTAAAGGTGGTCACGTCGCCGTCAAAAAACATGTCTCACCGGGTAACCAACGAACTGAGGTTGATTGTATGCATCGTCGTAGTATCTGTCCGGGTGGCCTTGATAGTCATCCCGATAGGTAAGTGGCTGGTCATCAGACTGCCACAGAAAATAAACAAGAGATTCACGATGGCGCTGACCCAATGAAAAACATCGAATGATGAGATATTCCCAGAAATTGTGGAAATTTTACTTATACTGTTTGCGAGTGTCACTGAGCAGTGAGGACTACTGGTTTAATACAGATGAAGGAAATGTTTGGATCAGCTATGTCCTCCAACCCGCGGGCCGTATGCGGCACAGTTTACGTTTTCGCTGTAGTAGAAATACAAAAGGACAACCTGTCCTTGTTTTGGTAATCTTACACTTGATGTTTTTGATGCCGTAGTTCTCAATGCCAGTTGATCACGTCTGTACGGGTAGTGGATTCCCACGTGTTCTCTAACAACTTTGCGCAAAAAACTTATTTCTAGGTTTCTGACTTCTACCCTTGTTGTTCCATTGGCACTAAACTTGCATATGACATGACACTTATGGGGTGGTCAAAGGTGGCAAACATTCATTGTCGTTGCAGTCAGGATTCGAACGCTTTCAGTACAGTGGCTTAAGATTAAGTCATTCAATGCGCGGCCCTCATTAACATAGCAACGTGATTTTTGGCTCAGTAAGGAATTTCGGTATGAGATAGCTGCTTTAGATCTTATGCGGGCAGTCGCAGGGAGGAAGTTTTTTGAAACAACATAAATCAATTTAAAACTTCTACATTTGCTGCAACTTTCGATGAATCAGCCGACTGCGCTCCGCTTTCAAAACTTTCCAATGATTCCGACTTTCACATATCTGTATTCAAGCAATTAGGCTCCACAAAGGTGAGGTAGTCGAACAATCAGCACATTTTTCACACGAAATCGATTTCACGTAACTACACACACCCTCAGTCCTGAAATCTGCAAGCAAAACCTTGTGAAATGCTGAAGACAAAAGCAAGAGTAGAGAAAGCCAGCAGACTCTAGGCTGAACTGGTAAATGAATTTATGAAAACACAAGCTGCGACAAACAATAACCGGAAAACAGGCCGTACTCATACACCTGGTTTCACTAAAGCTGAAAAGCTATGACGCAAATTACGGAGCAACGACACAGCTACGAGCAACGTGCCAGTGACTCAACCATGGCGGGCAGTTGGATTCACAGACCGAAAGACTGTTATGAGATCGTAAGGTTGACAGCAGAGGTGTCTAAATGGATGCGGAGTGCCGGATTCTGACTCCGGCAGGATTTTGCATTTTTCTTTCGGACCCGGATCCGGAGTTACTTGTGATTTTCGGCAGTAGCAGGAGTCTGCGTGGTCTTCATGCATAGCATTTATTATGTAAAAACATCGCTTAGTTTCGGTTGCGTCGATGGTAGCCGGAATCTGAACAGGAGGCGGATTCTTAAATTTGAAAAAATTCGGACCCTGATCCGGATTCAAAAAATTTGGAACAGGAGCGGAGCCCGTGTCTAAAAATGTGACTCCGACCACATCTGGTTGACAGACGTACTCCAGGGAGGGCCTTTAAATGATAAGCGATGAAAGGGAATGTACAAAAGTCGGCAAACAAACAACTAGATGTTTGATAGAAAGGTGGTCAAGCATTTGGGCAAAGACAATGGCAGAAAATTATAGATACTGTATGAGCTTCGCAAATTGACAAAACAGGGGAAAACAATATTTCACACGAGGCTAGGTGTAAGTTTCAAAAGCGGACCAGTCAATTGCACAGCCAGCGGTGGCTTAAGTTTTCACTCAAACATGAAATTTTCACTCACTGCCAACGAAGTTCAAAAGCAGCGAAAGTCGCAAGTGCATTCAGTTACGTAACTTCCGCCGAGACTGCGTCAAATTGCTTTAATAAGCTACCGCCACAGAAACGCTTTTCGCGCAACCTGGCAATCACAGTCTAATTAAACGAAGGCAGAACACAAACACGCGCACATTCACAATGGCAAGCATCAGCATTAAGATTTCAATAACTGTCTTACATAATTGACATCATATTCTTCGCCAGGTGGTACGTCATAACGGGGCTGAGACTTCGACTTTGGAGCAGGGGATTCCTTCCTGGTCATATGACCTTCCGTGCGGCTATGTCGGTGAGCGGGCGAAACACTCGGCCGTTTTCTTCTGGCCTGCTTATACAAATGTCAAAGTTACAGTGCACATAACAAGACAGCAATAATACTGTGATATAAATGCCGTAGGGGAATTTTACGTGGAAAACGTGTAATGGCGAAGCAGTAACACCGCAAACAGAAAATGAGTGAACAAACAGCTGTCACTTCATAAAATTTCCCCAATCCGCCTATTGATTTTACTCGTCTGCGAATGAAGACCATATGTTTAGATCGATACAAAGCGAAGCCTTATAAATCCAAACCCATTACAGCGTTATTTGAAAAGACGGTGGACAGTGGTGCATTAAGATGTCTGCGTAAGTGGCACGAGCACGGCCGGTTGGGCGAATACTTGGAAGGAACTCGTCGGGATCGCATCGCGCTTCCGTGCCTCGATGCCACGTCACGCGAACATCGAAACCATTTTTAACTTGGCACGATATGCAGCGAAGGTCATATCCAGAAAGACCGTGAGAAACCTGCCATTTGCTTTTATTCACTATCTTAAGATTTCCAGCTCCACAAAGATATTAGCCCGCATTTCACAACACGTAGTGAGTAACGGTGGAGTGAAACAGAACACGAACATGCGTGACATGCTCAATTTGCCATTCAAACGTTGCACGAGAACCTAGAATTGCTTGTCTCACACAAGAGGCAGTCTTGGTAGCACTTATAATTACCAGGATTGCCGTGAGTGTACATAATTTTCCTCACTTATATGTAGATGAGGGCATCTCAAATTTTCTGTACATGTCCCACGGTTTTCAGTTTTCACTGGACCAAATGATGAGCTGGAGCCAAAAACTTTTAGATGTTGGAGCCGGGGCTGGAATAAAGGGCCTGGAATTTGAGTTCCGGTTCCGCTGACAGCCGGAAGTGGATGTAAGACCTCTTACAAGACCAGTTTGCTGGCAGCAAGTTCGCCTGGACCTCATCAGTGTGGCAACTTTTCATACTACGCACATTACGATTTTAGTTAAATACTCCATCACACTATGAAGATGAATATTCTACAAAAACAAAACCAACCGATTTGCAGCAGGNTGCCTCTGCAAATCACTGTCAATGGTAGTCTTTCAAACAACACCAACGATCTTGCAGAAGGAGAAACTGCTTCTTACGCACAGTCATACGTCATATGTACCCTACNCAGGGACAAACCACCTCAAGTCTTTTTTAAGCCGCGACAGTCGTGCGACTGCCAACTAATTAGTGAGAAACATTAGCTAAAAAACACTTAAGGTTGTAACTGCATGCAAATCAAAATGTAAGAAAAGTTGACGGAACGATGAACGTGTAAGAGTACAAGCAACAGAACAGCTACGATGAACCAAAAATGAAAGAATGCTGATGCATGAACTTCAAAAGAAAAACCTGAACAGCACATCAAGCTTCGAACACAAAACAAGCTCGTCCGTGGGTGCAAAAAAATGCAGGAACGAAACGTCGTGCAGCGACATAAAATGGGACTAACCTCGCAAACTGAATGCCTCCAGTATGGCTGAATGGGAAATATATACATGTGATAAATCGATATTCACACCAAACCACGAATACAACAAATAGTGAGACTGTAAAGAGCCAAGCAGTTAGGGACGCAGGAGCAGTGGTAGGTCGAGGTGGGAGGCATTTTAGAACTTGAAGAGCACCAATCGTAACAAACATAGAGACAGAGTTGTTATATTAATTTTTAACCAATGGAACGCATTGTTGCGTTGTAATGTAACACTTCCAAGCTCAAAATTGTTACCACCTTAAACATCCAATACAAAAATGCATACATATAAGGAACTGCTGTTGAGCTTGCATTTATTGGCACAAATCTGTGCCTGATAAACGCATAATTTCGGAAAAACAAATTGTCCGGCCGAATGCCCCCCCCCCCACCAAAGTTGACAAAAGGCATTGAAGCTTGCTGTATGCAGCACACATTTGCGCGGGTAATTTTCAGACTGCAAACGGTTTTTATCACTGATTGCTCAGGACCGCAAGGCCATGGGTGCGGCAGAAATGGTAAAAATGCAGCTCTCTAGAACACAAATAACCTTTCTATGTCCAGATAAACAGTACGCGCTTTAACAGTTTACAGCATGACGTCGGAAAAACAACCATCCTGGACAGACCTTTTGGTGTGGAACCTTTGATAATCATTGAAAGCTCCTAACGTCGTTAACGAGCGCAACAATATTCCCTCTAAGGTGCGCAACTGCACAGTAGTGTACCACCAGACCATTTGCGCAGTGGAATCTCATTCTCGTGCACTTGCATCATTTCAAATTTAATATGGTGCACATCTCGCATAGCCCTTTCAACGCTTAAAACGTTTCACTGGTTGTGTCTGCATGGTTTCGCAATTGCATTCTCACTTTTCTCAGTGCAAAAAAACTTATTTTGAATGAATACAAGACTTCATTAAATAGTTGCACATTGCTCAACGTACATTCTCCATTCTATGCATTACACTTGCATATAGGTCGGCCGTATGCGCAGTATTTTTCAACGGTCAAGTCCTCCAACAAACCTCAGTATTCGGTACAACAATAAGCCATTGAGCCTAATGAACAACTATTACCTGCTGACTGATTTAAAGCCAAGTCATTAATATTTCAGGCGCCAGGGGAAACCGATGGGTTATTGCAAACGCCTATGCAACAATAAATAAGTACCTATTAAAAAAGCCCAGAGATCAACTTTCGTGTCGGACTGGCATTTATCCATTACCTGTAACAAGCTTCTTGCTTATAATGATGTTGTAGAACTATCTTATCCACCACAAAACTTGTAAAGTTTTTGATAACTTTAAAAACGTGCAAAGATACAAAATCCTAAGAGTTCAACCTTTCTGCAAGATTTTCTCGAAAACAACGTTTCTCAACCTGGGACCGTAATTTTTTTTTAGGGGAACCTATGATTTAAATTAGACGATACGTTTAAAAATTCAAATCATTAAATCTGGTCATCGCAGTGAATCTGCTTCTCGGAGCACATAGCGTATACCGTAATTTACTACCACGTGCAATTTATACTATCCGAGTTATCAATTCAAATATCACAATGTAGTGGAAAATATGACTGGCAACGTATGCATCCGAATCTCTTTTTTTTCTCTGAGACATTTCGGTCATTTCTTTGCTGAGACATTTTGGTCACTGAGACATTTCGGTCATTTGTCCCACAGTTGTATCAAATTTCTGCGTAACACTTTTCATTAGTCTGCATTTCTGACCGAATTGACTTAAATTTTTTTGGTCATTTCAAAAACATATGGTCTATGACCGAAAAAAAAAACAAAATCCGAAGTCGCGACCTGAAGATCAAACTACGCCTCTCCGTTGTCATACCGCAGTTGTGCAGTTGTATAATCAAACCTGTCAGTTCATCATCCAAAATTCTGCACGTCTATTGTCGAAATCCGAGGTGAAAAAAATCACAAGCGGTATACTACTTGTGTCAATTGACGCATTTGGTCGTTCTTGTTCCGAAACAGTTGCAGTCTTTGACACCAGCGATGAAGTTGCAGTCAGGTAGAAGCATATTCTACCTGGCAATAGTATTATGATAATTCCATTTTTATTCTTACCATGGACAGGAAACGCGAGTGTTTTGAAGAGTATTTGACATTCGGTTTCACCCCATAGTGGGCAAAAGCACATTTTTTGTGCAGCGTCGTTCTTGATGCTGAATTTTTGAAACCTAAGTTCACACGGCATAGAAAAAAGCCTTCCAACACGTCACAACGTCATAAGGGATTTATTCTAATTTTATACTAGTTGTTGTCTAAGATAGCGTACAAGCAGTTTATTGTTGTGGAGTTGCAGTCAACATTCAGGAAGAAACGTTATTGCAGTGGTATAAACTTTCATTTCTATTCTCACTATGGACAAGAAACACAAGTACAGCAGACACCCATTAGCAAATCGACGGATAATAAATCCGCTGCTTATTAAGTCCAAACCGAGTTGGGACGGAATTTTTGAAAAAAAAGGCTTTATACATTGAAAAAACAAGGCTTTATAAATCCATTATTCATTCCGTTTTCTCATATTTGGTCTTCTATTCCACATGTTTGTACGCTGGCTATCGAAAGGAAACGTTTTTAAACCGCGTTTTTGAGATGAAGGATGAAATAAAGTCATTCTCAGAACTGAAAGCAAACGAGTCCTTGTCTTAATTTAGTGACGACAGTTGGTTGAAAAGTCTTGCTTATTTGGCAAACATTTTTGAAAAATTAAGTAACTTAAATCTGAAGTTCGCGACAATCTGCAAGCATTTTATTCGAAGTTGCAAAATTGGCGTCGNAAAGCAATGCAGACAAATGTGGCTATGTTTGAGACATGGTCAAGTTTGATTTAAAGAAGCTGAAGAACTTGAGAGTTTGAAGACATCCATAACAGAGCTAATAGAGCACCTGCAATCCCTTGAAATTAACTCTCATCGATATTTCCCTGAGCTCAAGGAGGGAGAAACTGCGCTTGTACGAAATCCGTTCCCCACCTCTCTGGTTATAGATAATATTGGAACAATTTTGTGATGAACTACAGTCACCAATTTTGTGATCACCGAAATGATTCATCAGCACGTGATATTTTTCATGAAAATGCACTTCCTCGGTTGTGGTGAGCTGTGCGTGAATCATATCCACATCGGTCTGAACTGGCTATTCGAATATGTTGTGTCCATTTACCACAACATATCTCTGCGAGAGTGGTTTTTCAGCTCTAGTTCACGTCAAAACGAAAACACGAAATCGAAGGAAAGCTGAGGATGATGGGAGATCAGTACTGTCAAACACTTAACAACAAATTACGAATTTGGCCAAACGGTTGCAAAGTCGCATTGAAAATGTTTGTAAAATTCACTTACTGTTTGAAATTATAAATGTCATGAAATGCATTTTCGTGGTAACAATGTTGTGGTACTTCGTTGCTTCTTTGAAAATTCGTTGCATTTTTCTGGAAACGCCTTTCGTGGTAATCAATGGTTACATCATACATATTGAAAAAGGAGCAGGAAAGGGTCGGAAGTTGTGTGAAAATACCAAGAGGGGTCACGAACAGAAAACGAATGAGAATCACTGCTTTAAACCAGGGTGTCCAAAGTGCGGCGTACGAACAGATTTCACATAGCTCGCGGCGTTGTTTTCAGATTGTGTTGTATATAGCCTGCTGAATCCTGGATTAGGAAGGTGTTTCCCGCCGTGTTTTGATGTGTTGAGAGCGAATTTGTGCACGAAGACCGTCACATGTGAGTGTTTCTGCTTCAAACTCTTAGCGAAATGCCTGGACTATGCCAATGTACGAAGGGACTGCTAGCCCACCGCCCCGCGGGCGCTTTCACGTCATCAAATTTGGCTCAATTTGAAAAAAAAATTTAGACAGCCCTGCTCTAAACCTTCAAGTGCTGAAATAGGCGATTTTTCACGCGCACACTAATTTGAAAACTCGGCAATTTATGAGGATCTCTTTGATATCCTCCAAACGAATTGCTGTAAATCAAAGCATAAATAATGTTCTTGAAAAGGATACTGTTTGTTTCACTGTTTGTTGAAGTTCATAGACATTCGTAAGCCAAACAGTTCCAAATTCTAAATTTTTTATGATTGTATTTTAAAACACCGAAAATCATTAGCTTTGACGTGATGTACTAACTTCCGTTGATATTTACACTATAAGCAAGAGTGCCAACAAAACAATCGAGAATAATGAAGTACACTTTTTTGCAAAATTTCGAAAAATAAGCGTACGCTGACGTGCAAATCGACCACCATTTTGCTTGGTTCCACATAAAATAGTGAAAGACTTGAAGGGAAGGGAACTACCTGCATTTTGCACAGCAATGTTTTAGTTACAATGCTTTTCATTAAATTTTATATTAAATTATAAAAACTTTCGATTTATATCCGATAGATATGCACAAAACCTTCGACTTACATTCGTGATTCAAAAATCACGCACTTGATGAAAATTTGCGAACCGAAACCTCCTGTAATTTTCGCTCAACATAGTTAGGAATACAAAAGAAAGCTGCAAACAACGATACTTTAAAATCAGCAGAATCTGAAGCATGGCAGGTACAATAAGTTGTGTTGTCGCAGTACAGTTCAACTTCACCTTTTTGCTTTACGACTTGTCATAAAAACCAGCATGATGTGCAGTGTTACGCACCGCGCGTTGTTTGCCAGTCCGGGTAACGGTCGAGAAAGTTCACCGGGCAGAGCTTTCGGTTTCGACCTGGGTTTATTTTTTCGGTCATTTTACGGTGATAGACCGAATTTTTTTCAAATGACCGAAAAAAATTGAGTCAATTCGGTCATAACGTCTGAAAAAGTAGGTTGGTGAATATTGTTACGACTAATTTTGATACTACTACGGAACAATGACCGAAATGTCTCAGCGAAAAAGGAAACCCAGGNTTCAACGCACCATTTTTGGTGATCATACATTTGTTCTTGCTGATAACAACTGTATTNCAGGGGATATGTCAGATGCGGTTATTGTCGTCAGAACCAACGTAAACCANTGAAATTAAGCTAAAGAATAGGGAAGTTCACTTTGCGGTAATTTGCCATACGTTTAACTTGACCACTGCTAAAGCAGCGGTCTTTTTTCGGTTAAATTGAAATAAACTGCCACCTCGGTGCTTGTCTAAATGTTGTACAATGAACTCGGACGACTGCGGACCTGAGGTGAGCAAAACTGCATCAAGCCGCTTGCTATAACAGCTCACAAATTGCCACAAACTTTTCACCACACTTAAAGCGCGCGACTGGAAAGACTTCCGTTATTACACACCGTAGCTTAAGCATACACTATGGCACACTAGTCAACGCAAAAACACTGGCCTGTAGCACACATTTCGAAGGAAGCACAAACGATTTTCTGTACTCTGGCAGAGGCTTTAATGGCAGGTGCCACGAGCTAGTTAAGCGTATTTGGATAACTTCAAGAATTTCAGTGACACACACGCTGTTCACTTCCCAACTTCTTTTTAAGCTGAAAGTAAAGCTGGGGTTAATTGCCCGTAGTCATGGAGGAAAATCAATGTGTATGAGGCGTTCATAGTGTAATCCTCGAGAATTATCATCTCAAACTGAGGTAGAGCACCATTGAGAAAACACCGGAATTTTTCGCCTACTAATTAAAAAATTAAAAAACGGCTGCTTCTCACTGACATCTCTCAAAAATCCTCAATGACGTTGAGGCAAAGCATATTATTCTCAAAAACGAGTTCGACAAATAGCGGGCTCTGTGCTTTTTCACCAACCTTTTGTAACGTTACATTGTACCATGATCGCTAAATCTTACCAGTAACGTCTTGTACGAAGTAAACTATATATTCAGCAACACCAACGTGTTCTGGAAACATACGACACCGTGTTTAGTTAACGCTCACAATGCATTGCATAGTTCAAACGTACCTGAAAATTAATCGAGGCACGGCTGGTTATTCCGCCCACATCACCTTCCTGGCCTTCCTGTTCGTAATTGGTGGCGGGCGCTACCTCGACATCGACGTCGTGATTGCCTTCGTCGGCGTCGGACTCACTTCCAGATGATTCAAGCTCGTGCTCTGGTCTTTCTTCGGGTGGCGGCGCACCGGGACTGGGTGGGCGGTTCTTGTGCAAACTTTCGTTTGGGTGTTCAATAATGGGTCGTGAACTGTGGAGCAGTTACAAAAAATTACTTAGCCTTTCTATAAAAAAGCCAACACCAAGTCTCATNAGAAATTAGGAAGAACGCAACAAGTTCACCGCATCAGCATCAGAAGACGTNAGATAAGTCTTTTTCCAAGACTATCACGCACTTTGCANAAGGTAATTTGAAATCACAAAAGGACTCAAAAATTAGCCAACAAATGTCAGAATTCAACAGGGTTCTCACAAATGCAACTCCACAAACCCCTAGATCTGTGGTGGTGCAGCATAAAATATGTTAAAAATAGCACCAACTATGATTTACAAAATAAACTAAAATAGTTCGTTTTACACATTTTGATACTTTTCAAAAAATCCCTAAAAAGGGTCAAAAGTTCCAAACTAGGGACAAAATCCCTAAAAGTGAGAGCACTGGAATTCAAGCAAAAGTAACGCTTCGAAAAAGGGGCAAAATCTTTCTTCTGATTTGTTCTGTTTTTTCTTTTTCTTGCAAAGCATATTCACTTGTACCAGTGCGCTGTGGTAGGTAGTGAGGTGCTGTAGTCGAGACCGTAACCCCGAGGTCGAGACGCGTTTCAAAGACCCGAGGCTTGAACGGCCGAGATTCGAAATTTTTGACTTCGTCCATATTTTTCAAAAATTTATCCGCACTTCCGAAGTTCAGTTTCGTCGAATTACATTCGTTTTAACCAACATTTTCTCTCTTTTCATTAATCAAGAATCAAACCAACAGTGAGCAGGCTAAGCTGATGGGGCTTTTCAACGAGAAATGTCGATACAAAGCGTCAAAGGCCGAGACCTACATCTTTGGATAACAAGACGAGAACTGGAATCTTCGAGGCCCAGTTTGACAGTAATTGGTCTTGAGACGAGCTCAAGTCTCGAGGCTCAATCAACGACGCTAAGATTGACCGAACAATGACTTCGCTGCAAATCGAAAACTTAAAATCATACGCTTCATTCCTGGCCTCCATCCACCCAACCACAAAACATCGACCTACACCAAGCATGGCAGAGAGGTATTTCTTTGAATACGCTTTGAATATCGTCAACGGCAAATTATGTTTGTTTTCTTTTTTTCAAATTCCACTAACAAGACCCAACCATCCAATCTTTGTACGCTATTCCTACGATGAGAGTTTTGGTACTTTTACGGCTAGTTTTACCAAAAGAAATTTGAATATTTCCACTTAGCACTCTGCGTGTTAGACACGACATCATTAGAATGATTTGAAATACATTTTTATGCTATCTATAGTAACATACTTTGAAACCAACAGATGAGCAGTTTGCAACCGAACTGAAGAAAAAATAGCTGGTTAAACAACTCAGGAAGAAAACAACGCACGCACCTTCCATCTTTATACGGCGCAGCACCTTGATAATGGTAAGGACCAGTATCTTTTTCTTGTGAAGGCTTGATGATGAAGTAGTACACCAACACCATAACAATTATAAGTAGAGATAAACCGCCGATGACGCCTCCGACGATTGCACCAACGTTCGCTTGCTGAGTGACTGAAAAGCGTTTAAGACGTGTATCAGAAAATAGTAAAAACATAAACAGGAAATAATTTCTAATATATATAGAAACAATAGGGAAAAATCATCTGTTGGCTTGCTGTAAGCGGTGAGCAAGCATAGGCGAACCGTAGAAATTTGAGCGCACTAATGCACTAACGCATTCACTAATGTATCTTGCTCGGCAATCGTAATTGAACTGTAAACAAACCAGTGGCGTGACTTCTCTTCACGGCTGCTCGTTTTTCATTCAGTTGGTATCTCGAAGGCACAGAACTGCATGGTGGGTTAACCTTCGTAATAAATTGCCTAATACATAACGATCGAAATACAGACACTTAGGGTGCTAACAAGATAAAATAGATCGCAAAACTAAAAATCACAAGGATATTTTTGCAGAAGACGTTTCCAACTAAGCTGCACACCACTTGCAAAACCTTTGCATATACATCAGTTAGGAAATAGCGTTTAAAAAAGACTAGATTTCACTGCAATTATCGGTTTAAACCAGCTGTTCCCACACTTTTTTGAGCGCGACCCAAATCTGAATTTGCTGAACACCTCGCGACCCATGCCTCAAACAACATTTTATAAAAAATAGTCATTGTATGGATGATTTTTAGCAGTAAGTTGCTAGGTTCATTTTTATATCAGCAATCTCCTCTTTTCTCAAGCACCAACACAACAGAAAGACAAAGACAAGCAGTGATAACTGTTAAGATATACAACCCAGGTTTAGATCGCCTCGGCACGACTCATTTTTGACCCTTCGCGACCATTGTTTGGGTCTGGTTTGAACAATCTATCAAATCAAACGACGCTACGATTTGAGGAGTTTTTCATCGCCCGAATATTACCCACGATAGGTGTGGCGTCGCACAGACCAGCGCTTCTCAACTGGATGGCCGCGAAGCAGGCTAAAATGTTACATTAAAAAAGCGAATGCTTGAGTTGCGTTGTAAGTTTGAACGGTAGGCTACCACTTTCTCTGCACGATACACAATCAAGCTGATTCTACGGTTTGGCCGAAATGATTCTTTATTGTTTATTACATCACGCAATAACTGATTGTCTTTTGCTGCAAAATCTGACAGTGGGCTTTAAAAACTGCCAGTGAAAGTGGGCCGCGAGTTGAAAAAGGTCGGAAAACACTGGCATAGACATTACTTCAAGTTAATTATCGTTCATCATCCACGCAGAAGAAGGAAGTCTTTTTCTACCGCAATAGAAATTGAGGTTCACACTAAGCCAACAAAAATCAATGGTGACAGCCTGTAAAGAGCACACAAAAGTTATTCAAGACAGCACACCAAGTCAATACGACTCAGATACAGCAGTTAATTCAAGCGCCATTCACCCATTCACCCGTGACAACCGATGAATGGCTAGCAAGAATGTCAAAAAGCCAGGTGTATAGTGTTTCCCCGGTAGATATCCAACCGCAGGACGGCGGTTGATATAACAGATAAATAATTGTTTCAACACTTCAGTTGCATTCGCAGGTAGGGAGTCGACCGATTCACACAAAAACTGATACTAGATCAAACATGCAATAGGAAAATATTATGACAAAGGTGTATCTTACGCAAATTTCAAGCCATCTTTGGCAAAAGTTCGTAAACATTTATAAATCACTGCGCATTCTCACAATAACACCCAAACATAAACTTACAATGAACAACTGTAACAGCGGTTCCGGTTGTCATACTCTTTTTTTTGTCAGGCAGCACGCCATTACTAGCTACGCAAGTGTAATTGTCATTGCTGCGCGCTGGATCCGAGGGATTGATCATTTCTACTGTAGCGCCTTTAAACGTCGCTACAGATGCACTATCTGGTAATATCCACGTAAAAGTTGGCTTTGGGTTTCCATTTGCAATGCAGGTCAAACTTTTTCGGTCATCCGTTACAATGATTGCTGGATCCTCAGGAGGATCTGGAAGCGAAAATCCAACAACTGAGTTTCAGTATTTTACAAGTATGCAAACTGCAATGACAGCTAATAACGATCGGAGGTTATGTTTGCAATAACATCCGCATCTGAAATATTACTTCCGGTTAACATTATACAGTGATACATTAGTACAACACACAACTTGAACTGAAGTCGCAACTTTCAGCGCACAAGTTCGAAATCAACTTTTCACTGTTACAAAGACAAGCCACATATAGTTGCGCAGCAACTTACATGTTATATTTAACAAAATGATTGTCACATTCGGTGTGTTGAACGCTGGATGCCTGATCTCACAAAAGAAGGTTTGTCCATTGTAGAATTTTGTTGGATATATGAACAGATTGGAACCTACCGTGGTCATATCTTGGTTCTGACTGAAATTGGATCTGCACGCAGAAGATTTTCACTTATTTAAACTGAACACCACACATCTTACGAACAGGATCAAATGCGTCTTACTTTGTTTGGTTAAACTGCAGATGGTTGTCGGTTCTCCAACGGACTTGTGCAGCTGGTTTGCCTGCAGAACAGAAATGGTAGCACAGACAAGAACCACAGCCGACGTAATCTTATGCTTTGATACTAAAACAACGCCGATTTAACATGCCCAGAGATTTACCAAGTACACTGTTTCTTTTTGGAATCACAGACGAACTAGTAATAGTCACACCACTTGCACTGCCATCGGTTTCGCGCACGTTTAAAGCACTATCTTCAAATATGGAACGTAATCGAACGACCTGTCATTTTCAAATTATGTTCGACTACGTTTTCTAACTGACAACTGCGTTTTCGCCCGTGTTATTAAACGCGGTTCATGCGGAANCAAGGCGAAATTGGTTCAAAAGTGACTGAACTGTAACGACTGACATAAGGAACACACTGCGGGTGCCATTAACTACCATAATCCCTACAGGTCGAAGCATCTTACTGCGGCAAAGCAAGCCAAGATCTCTCACTGAATCCTGAATCAGTGCCATGATGACTTTCGAGTTGTAATAAATTTGCATGTGCCAAACATTCATTATTTTATGGAGGGCCGGTTCGCAAAATAATACCAGGCTGAGATCGGTCCGCGAAGCGAAAAAGGTTGCCGACCCCGTTTTAGACAGAATCATCGTTCTGCAAATAACACGCTAATCGTTGCTCGAAACAAGAGACAAGGAACAGAGGCTTGTGCCCAGGCGCGGATACGGGGGGGTGCATCCCCCCATCAGACCCAAAAAGGTGTTGACATGACACTTGATTTCATTGAAAGTCATCGCCAAATATAATTTTGTACTGCACATTACCTAATCGCTAAAGATACTAAAAGCTAACTTATGCTAACAATTAGTCAAAAACGTTTCTTCGTTTCATTCCATCAGCTAGCCTTGTTTGTTGAACCTGATATNAAATAGTCAATGATCGCATGGGCGTTCGCAGTGGGGGCAAAACGGACATTTGCCCCCCATGGAAATTGGGATTAAGAAACAGATATTTCTGGA
>JGI24021J15306_10002628_pt1 | contig 19632 bp, 12 predicted proteins | sample Ectturendosymbi1_FD_15306 | JGI IMG/M metagenome (IMG submission 15306)
TAATGCGTAAAAGTACTGAATTTGTTAAAAATGCTTTGGCATTTTTTTGGCGTTTTTCAGGATGTGTTTGGCATTTTTTTGGCACTTTTTTAACCTCGTTTGGCATTTTTTCTGATTTTCAATCTGGCAACCCTGCTGTGGATCTTGAAATTTGAAAACTTATTCATACGCCACCTGTGACATAACAGTAACGCACGACAAGAGTCCTGTAGGCTTGGTAGAAACGAACTAAATGTAAAAGATAAACCCTAAACCTAACCTTAACCGTAGCCCTAACCTAACACTAACCCCTAAACTTAACACCTAAGTCTGAATAAAAGTAAAGAAAAAAAAGAAAACGAAAGTCCGCAAGTTGAGAGTCAAACTGAAAACCATTGACATAGCAGCCGTAATGCATAACCATTACGCTACTAGCAGCACACCGACCGTTTACTTAACAAACTGACCCTTTTATTTGAATTGCATCAGGACAGGCGTATCTGAAGTCACTTCCTTTTTAATCATTGTCAAAATGGCTTTGCGGGCCAGATGAAATAGCTTTGTGGGCCGCATCTGGCCCACGGACTGTAGTTTCGAGACCCCTGCTATAGAAGATCAAGTTCAAATATTTAAAATTCTCAAAAAATCTGCTTTGTACCAACTTCATGTGTGAACATTCTTCTGATCTTTTAATTTTTTTCGAAACTGCACAGCATTCATGATTATGGCACAAGGCATCAAGTATCAAAAATCTTTTGTCGTAAGTGACAAGCATATTAAAACTTTATGGCCAAAAATTTTGCAAGATGTAGGTCACATAGCCTATTATTAACTTAAACAAACATTGGGAGCTCCACCAGTTTCAAGCAATTGCAGTCATGCTGACTGGTCTTTGTAAATTTTTTTTTGCAAGAATGCAGCACATCGTTTCTTTAATGTGTTTGTTGCCAAGTATGTGTTAAATATACTTGTTTTTTACTTCATACAGTCATTTGTTTGGTTACACATTACACCACAAATGTGTAAATGCTTAGTTGAAAAATCAGTGAAGACTATATAGCAGTGGTTCTCAAAGTGGTCGATATGGACCCGCAGGGGTCAATTGGACCATCCAAGGGGTCAATAAATAGTCATGGGGTCAAATGGGAGTCATTGAATGGCCCCTGAGTTCTAATCATATTTTTGGATTGTGTATTATTTTATCATGCATTTCAAGTGAAAACTACTCAAATTTATTTTAACGCATACTTTCCTTGTATTACATAGTAACTTTTGGGCTAGCCCACGGGTCTACAGAAAAGTTTACACTTTCATTGGGGGTCAACATAGAGAAAAGTTTGAGAACCACTGCTCTATAGTGAAAATTAGTAGGAGGTGTTGATGCAAGATATTTATCATGCTACATCACACGTTTTGATCTAGAATATAAATGTTGCCATGGCATAATGCATAATAAATAGAAATATATCACACCCTTGTAACACTTTTACCAAGGCCATTATTAAGGCAGTGGCTACAGAAACATCAATGGATCTTTAAATTTCAAACCTTATTCAACCATCTTCTGTAACATGAAACGCACGAGGAGAATGCAGCAGGCCTTGTAGAAACATAGTAAACACACAAGGTAAACTTAACCATAACCATAGCCCTAACCTAACCCTAAGCTAGCACTAACCTAACCCTAAGGTAATGCTAACCTAACCCTAAGCTAATGCTAACAAAACCCTAACCTAACTCTAAGGTAACAGTAAGCTAATGTAAAGGTGACACTAAGCTAATCTAACGGTAACCTAACACTAAACCCTAATGAAAAAGTTTGTAAAGATTTGAAAAAAGTAAAGAAAAACTGATCCCACAAATATAAACGTGTAAGCAGTCACTATTATGAAAACGTAAGGCGTCAGGTTGAGAGGCAAACCCTCAACCATTGACATGGTAGACTTGGAACCTATCCCGTAGGCTATCAGATCGACGCCAGTTGAATGACAAACTGACCGCTTTATTTGAACCACTTCATGCGAGGCGGTATGGTCGAATAAGTTTTGAAACTAGAAGATCCATGGGTGGTTCTGTAGCCACTTCCTTAATTTAATGGCATGTAATGATTGACAACATCATTTTTTCAAATCAACGTTAATTCACATAAATGCTTGTTTCCACTTGATACAGTCACTGCAATGTTTGATTTGTTTTGACATTTTTGAATGACATTTCTTTTGTTCCTTGCTTTTTTTGTTTTTTTAGGATAATACCAGAATCACTGAAATTATGTATTTCATATAAATACACGAGCAAGTCATTGAAAGTTATCAATTAGCTTATCAGTGAAAATCAATGCCCAGGTATTGAAAAAAAAATTGCAATTCAATGCTAATATTACACTTTTCATCTAAGATGTTTTTTAAGTAGGCTTTATTTAGCTTCTGCCTCATGAGGCAAAATAGACACTAGGACATAATTGTACTATCTCTTTCTAGGTAGGGTATATATTGCCTCATAAGGCAAAAGCTATGCTGGGGATATTTTGCCTTTAGTTAAACACGATTGGTTTAAGTGGTCACATGACAATTCACAAAAAGACAAGGGGTTAAGGTTTGAAGGCAAAATAGTTCCACCGCTCTATTTTGCCTCCAATGCCTATTTTGCCTCATGAGGCAAAATAGACACTGCTTTTTTCATGGGCTGGGCCAGGTACAGGACAAAATTTAGGATATGGTACAGGTTCAGGTTGGATTACTAGTTTGTTGTGTTGGGTATGGGTTGGGCCAGGTCATAGAAATGGGAGCCCATGACATCTCTAATGTTTATCTCTGATTCTTAGGACTGAAAAATTTCACAGTCCTTGGACACTGCCGCTTAATCTCATATCTGACACTTGCCACTGAATCCCGTCTGGGTTAATGGTTATGTTTATGTATGAATTAGGTATTTTCTGCATTATTCACCATTTCATGTTTAATGGTTGTAAATCTGTATTTTTTTGATGATGTTTGTAGGGTGATAAAGGTTTGTGTTGGATTTGTTAGCTGCTTTAAGAAAACACAGTCCACAAAAGTCATAGAGGCAAGAATCCAGGAGGAACATATGGCTGCTCATGAGTACACCAATGATGTGAGTTGATAGTTTTCTATCTTTTGTGTTTCTTTTGCTCTTGATCAATTGCTTGTGATTTCCACAGGGTAGAGTGATTTAAAATAAATACAGCCACCTGCAACATGTTTGAAGAAAGTGTTGTGAAAAATTCTTGAACAGAAAGCATAATAATTTGCCAATAAATAGTAATGCTGCTAGCTGTGATACTTATATACAACGTTTCTGAAATAACCCTAAAAAGTCTTTATTAACACTTTTAGAGCCGCCTGGTTTCGGCGACTTTCGCAAAAAAACAGCAGTTTTCGGTTGCCTTACCAACGCCTTAGCTCCTCCGCCCATTGCGCTAGAGAGCTGTTCAGCAGCTCAAACGGATCGGCCAGTCTAGTAGATTGCACTTGAAAAAAATTTTTTGCTTGGGGGTGCGGTTTTTTTGTGAGTGACGTCATACGTGAAGTAGTTTAGGGGTCATTTTGGCTCATGTTGCTGGCCTAGGGCCCAACTGCTAGGCCAAAGTGTTTCGCTGAAGTTTTCATTGGAAACTAGGCTCGAGTCCGAGTCTTTTGAGCCTTTGATCAACTTTCTAGATTTTCTGGTTCAAAAGTTATGATCTAAAATAAACAAATTAATTAATTAACTAATTAGTCAAATATGTTTACTAACTTACATCACAACTTTTGAACCCGAAACCCCAGCAGGCCATCCAAAGTATCAAAAGGCTCAGATTGTAGCCTAGTTTCCAGTAAAAACTTCAGCGAAATGCTGCCACCTTACGGTTGGCGCCCAGGGCCAGGCAAAGTGGGTCAAGGTGGCATAAATGTCCTCCACTTATGACGTCACTCACAAAAAACCCGCATCCCCAAGCAAAAATTTTTTTTTCGAGTGCAGACTAGAAGACTTGCCGTGTCTTTTGAGACTTTTACCGGGTCTGTAGAGCATACCGGACCAGAGAAATTACCGCGCAAAGCCACATGCGTTTAGGCGTTTTTTTTCCGAAAATCCCCGAAAGCAGCCGGACGCCAAGGAGTTAACATACCATAGAAAAAGAAGCCAAAGGGAGAAAGATCTGGTGAACAGGGCGGCCACTCCACATGACCTCTTCTTTTAATCCAGTGAGGAAAAGTGTCATTCAGCCGATCTCCAACAGCTGCAGCAAAAAAAGGGGGCTGGGGCCCCATCCTGTTGAAACCAGTCTGGAAGTCCTTTGCCTAGGTGCTTAATTTGAGGCATTAATTTGTCTCTCAGCATGTTCAGATAAGTCTCACCCATTGCATGTTCATCAAAGAAGAATGGTCCTAGCACATGAGCTTTACCACAAACCACATTTTCACACAGATGATGAGAACCACTTTGTACCCAGACTTGTGGACAGTCGGTAATATTACCTTTATCATAATCTAACCACCATTAAAAATGCAACTGAGGTTGTTTCTTTTCATGCTCAGTGTTTTTGCAACTCCAGCATAATGCCAAAACTTTGGAATAGAGTCAGAACCTTAGGTATTTCCCAAATCTTCATATATATATATATATGTATGATAACACCCGATCAGGTAAAACACAGATATCCATTACGATGGATTTTGTTAGCAGTTTGTGATGATGTTACTTGGGTGAAGAAAAACACCTTAACACAACAAAGCTCGAAATAAATAGGTAAAGATGATTTTTCATTGAATCCAATGTTATCCTTAGTTTAAATGTGTAATACATTTTGTGCAATAGGATTATTCCTTCTACTGTTGTTTGAGTGTTGTGGTGTCACTGACTCACAATAAAGTAAATGTTTTTGTGACTCCAATTGCATCATGTTTCTACTACCTAGGTCAGCCTACTCAGTGAAACACTGTCTATCTATTATAGGTCACTCCCAATCATAGTCATTAGGAGGTTGTTGCTGATATGTGATTTTGTCTAGCTTTTCTGCTATACAATTTTAGGTTAGTTTTTTTGCTCATATGTTGTCTGGCAAAGGTGGGTGTTTGAACAAGTCCCACAGATCAGAAGATTGCAAGTTGAGTGTGCCAACTCTCTCAACTATTAGAAGTCTTGCACAAGAATGTCAGGTGAATGAAGCTGCTATGCTAAAGATTTGGGAAAACTGGGAAGCTATTCAAAATTGTTATGTTTTGCTGTTTGAAGATCAAACATTTCAAGCATCTGTGGGTAGTTTTACATCTGGAAGATGTGTAATATCTTTGGATTGATAATGTGTAGTGTGCACCACATAAACGTACATGTTCTGCCCTCACTGACTGTTGCAAAAACTATAAATATTCTTACACACTTCTAGATAACAGAAAATAAACTCAAGGTATCTGGGCAGTAGCATAGCTAATACAGAGTATGTCAGTGTCTACTGAAAGTTCTTCATGGTGATGGAGCAGAATGGACAAAAAGAACTCTGCTTTTGCCTGCATTAAATGATTTGCATTCTGTAATCTTACTTTGTGATCTTGAAAATGTTTCTAATGTAGATCACATGCTTTCTAGATATTACTTGCTTATGCCATTCCAAAATGTCAGTAGTTCCCAGGAAAAGAAGACAAGGGTATAGCACAGAAGTGATGAACATGAGGCCCGCAAAAGAATTTCGTGCGGCCCGCGAAGCATTCAGGCGAGATTTTTTTTCGTTTTTAACAGGTTTCATAATATGACCAAAAAGTTGTGTGACCTGCTTACTCAGCGGTATCTGACAAAGATAGCAAATACGTTCGTCACCCCTGGTATAGCAGGTGTAATTGACAGTTTGTGCAAATGCGATTGCCACAGAAACACAAAATTACTTGCCCATTGACCAGGAAACATGTATCTGTGGCTTGTATGAAAAATCAGGAATGGCTTCTAAATAACATATATTCATGGTAAGACATAGATGGATTTTGTTTGCTGATACATGTTGGAAATGGTTCATCTAGTTTTTTACCCTGAAGCAAATGAATGAACAGGATGCTTCGTTCTCCTCATGTTGACAATGTTCCCGATCATTTTCGATCCTTTGACAGAATAACATCAAAGTGGTTTTCCTTCTCCCATCTGCACTAACCAGAAGCAGCCATGCAATGTGGGAATCATTGTGGCACAGAAGAGGAGCTACAAGTATTTACTAGTATTTCAATAACCTTGACTTTTTTGAGCTTGTTGAAAACTTGAACGCCCACAAACTAGCAAGTGAAAAGGCTACCCAGAGTGATGGGTTTTGTTAATGGAACCGTATTCATTTGCTAGATGCCCCTTGCTAAGTCAGTAAATAGTTGAATTGGATGCATGGCAAGGAATTCCTTCAGCAAGGCTCAGTTACTGATGTTGGAAGTAGTCTCAATGAAAAAGTTGACTTTTTGCACCGATTCAAATGCTTGAATATGTCAAGTGGCATGGATTACTTTACATGGTTTGTGCATGCCCATGGCAAAAGTAATTAAAATTGCTTGCAGTCCATTTCAGACAATGTTAATGAGGTGTTTGACAACAGACCAAACAGTAATCTATATTAATGCTTACGTGCCAATGGAGAGCAAAGTCAGTTTGGTGGTTTTGAACAGTGAACAGTTGAGGATCATTTGCTGTTTCTGGCTGTACAACTTTAAGCAGGAAGATGCTTAGGATAGTCTGAAAAGCTATAAGACTGGGCATATTAATGGTTATATACCAATGTAGAGTAAAGTCATTTTTGGTGGCTTTCAACAGTGAACAGTTGATGACAGTTTTTTTTTTGCTGATACATTTCAGCCATTTGTCTCACAGTTGTATTAAAACTTGCTGTAACAGTGTTTATTAGCCTATATTTTCAGCATTCTGACTGAAATGACTTAATTTTTTTTGGTTATTTTGAAAACATTTCGGTCTATGACTGACAAATGCCCCCAAAAAAACAGGTTGAGGTTCATTTGCTATTTCTGACTGTACAAGCTTATGCAAGCAGGAAGATGCTTAGGATAGTCTCAAAAGTATCTGCAGATGCTTGCAACAAAAACGAAGACCTACATTGTCAACATGTACACTGACGTTTTAATTATTGATAATTTATTTATGCACATCCATCTTTCTAAATTAACCGAATTCTAAATTTAACAAATCTTGCAGGATATGTAAATCTGTGTGAAACAAACAAAAAAATACCAACTGCATAAAGTACCTTTTTAAAAGAAGAGCAGTTCGGAAGATCATTACATACATTATCAATGAGAGTGGCCCTAAAACTGACCCTTGAAATATTTTCTGAGATACGGCATTTTTAGTAGTTGTGTAATGCTGACGGTTTGAAAGATAGCTGGAGAATAGTTGCAGTGGTATTCCTCTTATACAAAAGTTGAAGCACAATTTTTCAAGTTGACTGTATCAATGCCTTCAGACAAAGACTGTTGCAGTGAACACCGACTGTCAAGGTGAAAAGAGTAGCAAGACACAGAACCACCTCCTTTGTTTTAATGCAAACAATCTGATCTTGCCTTACATTTGACTCAATTTTAAATCTTGATTCCAACAAATATGTGTTAGAAGCTCTGCTGACAAGCATCAAGCACTGCCATATCAGCTTTCTCTCGACCAGCCAAGTAAAAATTTGGTATAATGGTGTGTTAATGATACTGACCCTTTATTTACAGGGAAATTTGGAAGTGGCATGGGCAATAAAAGCATATGAAGAAGCAGAGATGCACTACAATGTATGTAAATTCTTTCTGTTCATTGCTGTCCAAAAATAGCATTAACTATGACTGCAAAATTTTCTGTATATGTCCAATGGCTGTGTAAATTTCATCTGCTGTGTAAGTCATTATGCTCTTTTATATCATTTAAAAGAAGTCATTGTTCAGAACGTCTGTTGTTGGCTCTGTGTGACAATGAGTGTTTGCTACATTTTAAATCAGATTAAGATGTGCAGCTTTAACATTGGTACTGCTGTCTTTGTGAATTCAATAGGTAATAACATCGGTGGATCCGACATATCTTTCACTTTGTCCAGAAGAAAATGTGATTTATGAAGAATTTCGCAGATGTTTTCCTGAATTTGATGTTAGTCATTTTACAGAAGATGACCTAAAAAGTTCAGAGGCTAAAAAGGTGGTATTTTTGATGTTCCAATCTTACCTAATATATATTATTTGTGTGATAGAGTCGTTTGCCAAGTTCAGATATGTTTGCAGAATCCATATTTTTTAGGGTGGAGTGAATTTTCAAAATTGTGCAATAAAAATTTTGGGGTGGTCTAAAAAGTTGGAAACATGACCAAAACTAACTTTAAAATTGATATTAGGTGGTTAACCCCAAAAACCTGCTTGTTACTTCACCCTCAGGGTCATGTGCGGGTCAAATTTTATGAATTCGTCATAACTCAACTTCTAGGTTAGATAGAAAACTGATTTTGGGATCAAAAGATGCGAAAGACACATGTTTCTATTAGTGATAAGAGGAAAATTTTGCCTTCATTCTAAAAAAAGTTATTATTGAAAAACTGTTTTACACCATTTTCCTATAAATCGCAAAGATAATGAGTAAACTAGTTCATTTTGAAGTTACATTCAAATTGCGCTTTCAAAATTTTGACTTTTTTCAAAGGAACATTTTTCTAATCAATGAAGTTTCTCCACTAGATATTTTATTGCATACCACTGTGCTCTGCCGGATTGAGAAGAGCAGAGCGGCCATCCTGTCGTAAAAGGCAACTAATGGGCCAGTTTCTTGATCTGTGATACGGGTTGGTTTTAGGACGGGCATCCAACTGTAAAAATTTCTGCCTCAAAAAATCGTCACGAAAGTGGGGTACATTGGGCCACCCTCCTTGACAGGGACAGGATCGGATAAAAATTGGATTATTACTACACTGTAGAAACAAAAATATTGAAAAAACGTTTGACAGTTAGTAAATATCAAGCATGCTATTGTGGAGTTGCAATGTAATTCAATATTGTTTTTGTCTGTTTTTAAATTTTATATTATATCTACTTGTAAACATAGCTTGCTTTATCAACATGTTGACCAGAGAAAAAGCACTAATACCATAGTATTGCGTGATATCCATGTGTGTGCCTGCACAAAAATATTTCCACCGAAGAAGTTACCAACTACTGAGGATGTGATTTGTCGTGTTCTATCTGAACCAAATTGGGGTACGTGATAATCAACTGATGCTGTGGCCACAGAACTGGTACAGCATTGGATATATTGCAATGTATATCCACTGCACCGTTCTGCACTGTAGAACACTGTACACATTTCCCTCTTCTCCTTCCTTTTTGGTCTTCATAAAATTGGAACTCAATGTCTGACATACGTAGTGGATGTTTCAATTGAAGTTCTCTTCTGCGATTTTTATCATGGCAAAATATGTCAAACAGTTTGTTACTTGTTTCCATGAAATCAATGAGTTGCTTTTGGAAGGAAGGACCACATTTCTTCTTCAGGTATCTTTCAAGTAAACTAAATGTTTGCACCATTGAATGAAGTTTTCTGCAACTGTAGAACAGGACAATGGATATGCATTGCAATATATCCAATGCTGTATCAGTTCTGTGGCCACAGCATCAGTTGATTGACCTGTATGCCAATTTGGTTCAGATAGAACACGACAGACCACATCCTCAGTAGTTGGTAACTTCTTGGGTGGAAATATTTTTGTGCAGGCAAACGCATGGATATCATGCAATACTATAGTATTTGTGCTTTTCCTCTGGTCAGCATGTTGATAAAGCAAGCTATGCCAACAAGTAGATATCATATAAAATTTAAAAACAGACAAAATCAATATGAAGATGCATGGTAATTCTAACAATAACATGCTTGATATTTACTCACTGTCAAAAGTATTTTTTAATATTTCTGTTTCTACAGTGTAGTAGTAATAATCCAATTTTTATCCGATCCTGTCCCTGTCAAGGAGGGTGGCCCAATGTACCCCACTTTCGTGACGATTTTTTGAGGCAGAAATTTTTACAGTTGGATGCCCTTCCTAAAACCAACCCGTATCACAGATCAAGAAACTGGCCCATTAGTTGCCTTTTACAACAGGATGGCCGCTCTGCTCTTCTCAATCCGGCAGAGCACATTGGTATGCAATAAAATATCTAGTGGTGAAACTTCATTGATTAGAAGAATGTTCATTTGAAATAAGTCAAAATTTTGAAATCGCAATCTGAATGTAATTTTAAAATGAACTAGTTTATTCATCATCTTTGCAATTTATGGGAAAATGGTGTAAAACACAGCTTTTCAGTAATAACTTTTTTTAGAATGAAGTAAGGCAAAATTTTCTTATCGCTAATAGGACCTTGTGTCTTCTGCATCTTTTGAGCCCAAAATCTCACCTAGAAGTTGAGTTATGACGAATTCATGAAATTTGACCCACACACGACCCCGAGGGTGAGGTAGCAAGCAGGTTTTTGGGGTCAACCACCTAATATCAATTTTAAAGTTAGTTTTAGCCATGTTTCCAACTTTTTAGACCACCCCAAAGTTTGCATTGCACAATTTTGAAAATAAATTCACTCCACCCTATTAAGTATCCATGTACAAAAAGGAGAGTTTAATCCAGTCATACTTTCAGTGGAAAGAAACCTGCTTTCTGGTGGAAGAAACAAGCTTTTCATAAAGATTGTCCTGTGGATAAGATGAAGCAAACACTCAAAATACACCTCTGCCCCGAGACTTTTTTTTCAAAACGAGCATATATCCTGAAGTTAGCCCAAGCTTAGCTCTAACATTTCACATAAGATAGATGTCGCTAAAGGTCGGGCAATTTTTTCACCATGATTTTGTACAATTCGGAAAACAGCATTCGCGATATAAAGCCATTTTGACGTCCATTGTTTTGTCACAGTAGATCGCCCCCCCCCTAAACTTATTGGCTGGTTCCGCCCTGTAGTCAGAATGATGAAACCGGGTCTGTAGTAGTGTAGCGATCTGAAAAGAACTGAGCTAAATGCGTGGGTGCATAATATAATATCCATAGCTTTTGTAGCTGTGTAATCATGCTGTTAGCAAGAAGTATGTTAAGATATGATATCATTGCAGACTTAAGCATGAAATGCACGGCACGCCATTGTAAAGTAGGAACTTTTATTAGAAACCATTAGGCTTGCTTGGCATAGCAGTACATTGTCAGGAGGGTATAAAAAAGCAATGTAAAAAAATGTGTGAAGTTTTCATCTGTGGAAAAAAGTATGTTTTCAGCACGGTAGCCAGTCCTATTTTCTCTTAAGCGTTGCCAATTAAAATGTGCTTTACCTTGTGATTCATCACTGCTTATTATGAGCCCAAAAGATGAGAAATAAGAAGTTTTCAGCTGTTTTAGAAAAGTCAAAAGTGAATTTCTTGCTAGAAGTCATACTATTTCTTTGAACAAAGGGCTTTTAAACACATCTTCGCATTTGTGCTGTTGCAAATGTGTGCATGTTAGAAAGAACTCATGAGAGATGTGATCGACTATGTGTTTTGTGCTCTTTGCATAGTTTCCCCGGCCAGCGCTGTTAGCTGGAATCGCCAAGCCACAACAGGCAAAGCATGCAACGAGTGGAGTGAAAAACACTTGCTCAATTGGGACTGGTCTGCGTTTAAATGCTCGGACACAAATGTAGTTTTCCAAACAGCCATTTTCTTGGTTCTTTTCGTAAGAAATAACAAAATGTCCTCAGGCATTTAACGGCAAAAACCAGCAACTGCCTTTCGAGAAATTATTTATATTACCGATATCTTAAGTTCCGTTTCTGCTAGTAACTGTTCTCTGAATCGTGTAAACCTGTGATTGTTGTTTTTTCACTGATTTCCTCATTGTAAGAGCGCTGGTTGTAAAAAACTACCAGATTAAATTACTCAAAAAAGTTTGGTATATTCTCTTGCTTTTGCGTAATCTACTTCATATTTTTCATTTTCAATTCAACTTGAGGCACACCAAGACAATTGAAAATATTGATGTGTGAAAACGAACAGAAGCCGGAGCTGGAGCCATGAATAACTCGAGCTCCGGAGCCGGAGCCACAGTCATGAAAACCAACAGCTCCGGAGCTGGAATCGGAGCCACGTTCATGAACAGAGGAGCTCCGGCGGAGCTGTGTCATTTTTACGACGACTCCGCAGCCCTGGTTGCAATGCGATCCTTGACTGGAATTAAAAGTTTTGCACTCACGTCAGATGCGCTCAGGATTTACAAACAATCCATTTGAAATACGGTTTGTAATTGTTAAACCGTTCGAAAAAAATTTTGAAACAATATTTTTCATCATGTACAAAATCAGGCCGAATAATTAGAATGAATTGCTTTTCGTTTTTCAAGAAAACTTTGTATGAAAAGCTTTTTTAAATACACAGGATCGTTAAAGGCTGTTTAAAATTTATATTGAATTTTATTGAAATGAAAAAGTGAGTTGTTTATCTATTGCTGATAGGTCAGTTGCCAAATATTCTACGGTTAGCTCAAAATGTTACGTTTATTCACAGCAGTTGAGCCGGTTAGTGGGCAGTCGAAGTATCTTGTTGCTGATTGGATAAAAGAGATTGCTAATGACGAATGAGAACTTTCTCAGATGCCGTCATCTGAAGGGATTGCACACCCGATTTCCAGCAATCACACACTGAAATCGAAATCGATGGTTACCAGCGTTTTTTTCATTCGTTTGGTTCAATGGTCCTCGCCTCCTTTGACGTTGAGCACCCCTCTGAGATTTGCATTCCAATGTTTTACATAAGATTATAAAAGTCAAAAAAGTACTTGTGGTATTGTTTTTAGGTTCACGTTGCTTGGCACCTGTTACATTGCCTCTTAGAACAGATTAACACGGCATACGGCATAGCAACTGAGATAAACTTTTGACATGTTCTAAAGAAATTCATAGTTTTGGTGTTGTAAGTAACCAGCTGAATCGGAAAATGTAGCAGTGTTTGGTTTTTCCGCCCATACAAGAAATTCTCAATCCTTTTCAGCAGAGTGATAAGACATCCCGGGTTTGGGGTCGTGTGCGCGTTTCTTGCTTGGCAGTCGCCGCAAAACCAGACTTTTTCTTTCGTTTGAGCGAGTTCTTTTATCCACTGCTTGGCCGCGCTAGATTTCGGGGCAGGTGTTGAGCAGCCATTCGGTTGTCTCTTCGTCTAGAACCGCCAAGCCGTGCAGAGGTCGATGGATTGGACATTGGAGGACAACATGGTCGACAGTTTGTTCTTCTGGGCCACACTCAGGCCGCAGAGGAGGCCATATCCCATTTGTACAGGCAGGAGGGGAAACGTCCGACACCGGTGCGGAGGCGGTTAAGCCGGACCCAGGCTCTTCTTGGGAGGCTCATTCCGGGTGTGTGTGTACCGGTGTCTGTAATTAAAGTGCGAAGTCTTGTGGGGTTGTCCGCCCACTCCGCGTTCCATTGATGATTCGCCCACTGCGCCGCACATATGTTGTTGTTGTCAAAGAAGCTGATGAGTTGCTGTGCGGCGGGTACAAATGAGTGTCTCGATTTGAGGCGCCGTGCAACAGGTGTCGGCGGTACGTGAGCGACCTGTCCAACGTTACTCCGAGGTATTTGGGTTCGGAGCAGAAGGGCAGGGTTTTGTTGTTGAAGTTGACTTTCAGCTCACGCTTAGCTTCCTTGTTGTTGAGATGGAAGACTGCCGACACCTTTTTCGTGGTGCTGAGATTTATCTTCCAATTCTGGAGGTATTCACCTAGCGTTGCCGTGTCCTTGATTAGCGTCCCTTCCACCGCCTGCCAATCTCCGTCAGCATGCATGATTGCTAGGTCGTCAGCATATGCATGCTTTCTGGAGATGGTGGTTGGCGGGTCGCAGATGTAGATGTTGAATAGTAGGGGCGCAAGGAAAGATCCCTGTGGGACGCCGTTCTTGAGGCGACGTAACCTGTTCCTTTGGCCATTTCCGGTGGTAAGAGTAAAGCTGCGATTGCCAACCATCTCCATGATCATGTGGACCATGTGTCTATCAAGCAGCTATCGCAGCAGCTTGCAGGTGAGACCGCGGTGTCATACGGTGTCGTAGGCTGCTGTGAGGTCGACGAACACAGCTCCGGCCTTCTTTTTAGCTAAAAAGCTATCCTCAATGTCCTGTGTCAACAGGGTGACCTGGTCTACGGCCGACCTCCCGTGTCGGAAGCCCGCCTTCTCCTGTGGGAGCAGTGGGTCGATGATTGTTTCGACACGAGCGTAGTTGAGTCTCTCGAGGATTTTGAAGGGGACACACAGCAGAGATATAGGACGATAGCTCTTTGGGTCCCCCAGTGGCTTCTCTGGCTTAGGGATCGCAACTACTAGTGGTCTTCTCCAGATCTTTGGAATTTTGAGTTGGCGCATGCAGGAATTGGGGAAGTAGCAGAACCAAGATTTGAGAGCCGACCCGGCGTGGAGTATAAACTCCGGTAAGGTAGAATCCAATCCCGGAGACTTTCCTGGCTTCAGGCGTCTGAGGGCAGCAGCAAACTCTTCCGGCCTAAGGGGTTCGGAGATACTGCGACCATCAGGCGTTGGAATCTTCCATAGGTCGGACAGCTGTTTGTTGACGAGCCTGGTGGACGCGCGGCCGCCGGTCTTGTGTGCCCCGTTCTTCACGAGTTGCGAGGCGATGGAATTTGCCGAGACGGGGCACAGGCGAGAGGAGCGTCTAGACCTCCCAGAAAGTTTGTTGATTGTTTTCCACGCCTTGCGGCTGGAGTGCGAGAAGTCGATGGAGTTGACAGCTTCCTCCCATCGCTCCTGCTTCTGTTGTAGTCGAGAGACTGGCTGCAAGCAACAAGAAAAAGTAAGATTGCGAAATAAGTAATCGACAAGGGTCGTAAAAATTTGTGTTTTTGCTTTTGACTTGATTTTCATCAATTTTTTTGCTGGAAATCAGAGGAGTTTTAACACACTCTATCCTCTTGCGATGAACACGAGGTTTGCAATCACCTTTTTTTGGAAGTTTCTCTGTCTAAACGGCACCCATTCCAGTATGGATAAATATTATAGTTATTGGAAACTTTTTTAATCACTTTGCACTTTTATACAGCGGGCTTGTTTAAGCCTAGTATCGTTCTAAGCCTCAGAATCTAAGGTGTTCTTCGTTCAATTGCCGGATGTTCGTGCCCGGAAGCTTCTGATTAACATAGTGAGTTCGCCACGCGACTTTCGCCCCATTTTACACTGAGGTGTACCGACCCTCACGATTTTGCCCCAAGCAAAGTCGATGCGTAATAGCTCCTCGACCTGCGACATACTGGCGAGCAATTGTTTATGCGCTCATGTATCCGTCTCGGTGAACATGACAGCCACCTAGGCACCGATGACGAAGACCAACTCTGTCTCAGTGTGAATGCGGCCTCATGCAAATAAAACCATGCTAAAGGCCAAATAGCACCACGTTGATTTTCGGACTAGAGAGTTTCTGTAGCGGGCGGCCGTACCGCTACTTCTTTTGAAGAACCTAAACGGCCTTTTTTGTTTTAGAGTGACTTCTTATTTGGAACGTATTTATTTTTTAACGTCCAAGTTGTGTATACTTCAGAACTTTCTCTAATGAGCAGTAAAGATAGGGTTAGAGTTTTTGTTGTTGCAGTGATAGTTGTCTGTATTGCCTGTAAGAATGCTGTCCTACTTGCACCGAAGAATCCTACTCTAGCTTACTCCACATGTTTTTTACATAATTTCATCTGTATTACAACTTCTGCACTGGCGTAACTGTACCGGACAGGAAAGACAACCGACAAGCTTCTAGTAATATAAAGTATTAAAAAATTAGATAAAAATTGTTGAGACATGGTTAAGTGTTATAAAAATACTGAAAATTTTGAAATTGCTTGAATACTGGGCAGAAGTGTGAAAATAACCTTGTTTTGTATTTGGTACATTTGACGCCAAAAAGTTAAAATATTGGAGAAAGTTCGGCAAACCTGACGTGATGAATGCGAATAGAAGTTTACGCAGTTGCTCACTTCGATGAGCATACAGACTCACGAAGAAGTGGTGTCAAAAGACTTAAATCCCTTCATGATTTTTTAACGCTTGCGATTGAGCTTATGTGTTGGCGAATTTTGTACAGGAATGGAGAACCTTTTGTAACAAGTTCGAAAAGGAAGTGAACAACTTCAATTATGGAGCACTTTTAAGATTGGATCCCCTTGCAGAATATTCCGAAAACAACACTATTTTTGGTAGGTACATGAGAAAGAAATTCTAAACGACTACGTCTTTACCTTTCAGCGTTTCTGAATAGCGGTCTGCGTACAGTAATATGGCGTTCTGTTTTGGGTTTGAAGCATAAATCAATTAGCAACAGATGCAAATAAATTTGAGTCTTCGAATGATTATTAGTTTTGGTCATGCGTGTATGGTTTCTTGATGATTTATAGTGTTTTCGATGTCGAGAGCTTTTCACATGTTTGTCTTGCGCTCACAGCAACACGAATTCAATACCTCGCCATCGAGATCGCTCGAAATCGCGAAGGAATCACAAAGCGTTTGTACGATAAGGCGACGATGGAGAGACGGACAGCGAAGGTCAGAAACAAGGAAACAGTGAAAGACGAAGGCAACGTGACGCATGCTTTTGCTGAAATATCGGTCAATTCGTGACAGGCTCACGGTTTGCTCAGGCTCTTTGTTAGCTAAGCGTTGCAGCAAGAGTGCAGTTAAACCCACAGTGGAATTAAACGTTTCAGACTCGATCCATCGTGGATTAAGGAAGGCGGTGATCCACCGTGGAGTCACTGCATGGGGTGTTTTCTTCTTCCCCTTTTGTTTTTTCTTTGTTTGATTTCATGGACGTGCGTTTTGTTTACTCTTTACCAATGTGGTTACGTAAAAGGAGACGATGTAGACGTAGTTGCTAAGAATACTTTTGCTAGCATCAATGGGAAAAGTGGCCGCAGTTTGAACAGGGGCGTGCAAAGAGCGGGCCAACAGGACGACGGCCCCGGAGGCATCCAAAGAGTGAAATTACAAAAATGACATTTTATTGAGATGCTGCACCTAGATGCAATTTCGTGTTGTAAAGCTACTAACATATGCTGCATGGGTATGATGGGAACTTGCCTGCGGGGGGTATGCAAATGCATGATGAGTGGCCTGAGAGAGAAATGAAGCAGTGGCATCGTTATTTTATGCCTGGCACCCTGTCTTGCTTTCTCCCTTTTTAGATTGGCCAGTTCCTGCTAACCTAATGCTAATCTGCGACTTGTCTTCAAAATATCTCCCAATTCTCCAGAGCCTGGGTTTGAAAACTGCGGGGCGTGAAATGTTGGCAAGGGGGTGCGAGTATGAGAGCGACATATTGTTGAAAAGTATTAAATGCATTGTTTTTATCCGTAAATTTAGCATCACTTCACCATAAATGCCATAATTAAACAAACCGGACAGTACAGTGAACAAAAAACCGAGACCTCATGATGTTGATTGTTGGAAGATGGATTTATGAGTAAAATCGCTTCATGTTACGTGGTGTCTGTCTGCTTGGTTTCGTTTTTCAATGCGAATTGTGTCACAGGGCTATATCATGCATGACCACTTGGCGATAGATTCTTCGCTTTCAATTGTCAGAAAGAATATCGTTCGGAGCATGTGAAACCGCTTCCGGCGCCAAGTATGATATTACGTACAAAAACGCATTGTGTTTTTTTTGAGCAGAGGGTCAGCGTGCTTTCTGAATCGTACTTCACTTTTTTTCTCGCCAAAAGTGCCATGCAAAACTCTGTGCCCCTGCACGTACGTTTTACAACGTTCAACTGCCTTGCTATTGCTGCATAACGTGGTACGAGATCAGTGCAGTTTTTTCTCACTCGAGTCAAAGTTTTTGTGGCAAAATCCTTTTGCACTTTGTGCAAAGATCTGGGCAGGGTTTTCCTGTGCCTGTATTTCTCGCATTCTTCAGTGCTAGAATTTGGTAGGTGGGCATACAATGAATAGTTGTCCCTGATATCACCAGACCTCTGCACGTTCCTGGTTTGAGGGCAGTGAAGTAGCTCACGCCACCTTATTAAGCCTGTGAGCATGAAAAGTAAGCCCGTGTCAAACAGAAGACAAGTCGAAATACCGAGTGAGCCGTTGGAGTGGGTTGTCAGTTCTGCAAAGAAAAAATCTGAAATTTAGAGCTTCGCTAGAAACTCGCTCGCGTTTATCGCGAATGCTGAGAGATCTCGGCTCAAACCGCTCGTTTGTCTTGCAGCACTTCCCGCTTGCTTGTTCTGTGGTCGAAAGGAGGGAATTCGCAATCGCTTGTTGCTGCCGCTGCTTGTAGTTGCGGCATTCTCTTGATATAAATGCACTGTGTCTTGTTCGGCGAAGCTGCGTTTAATCCACAAGAAGGGTGCGTTGCTTTGCGTAAGTTTGTGCATTATGGAGTCTCGGCAGAGAAAAATTCGGTCCGCCGCGGAAAACAGACAAAGCTGGCCTGATGGTAACAGACGTGCAATGAAAGGTGGGCTAATGAAAGAAGCCGAGAACTGCGCAAAGCCTGTAACCAATGGTGGAAAGTGTATGAACAGGTAAGATCGCATCGTTACTTGGTTGAGTCCTCGCATTCTCCTAGGTAGGGTAGCTTGGGCACTAGTTCAATTTCTTTGGCAGTGTCGGTGTCAAGCGAAATTTCTGACCTGTTGTTGTTTGTCAGTTATTTTGCTTCTCAGAGTGAAGGAATATAAAGTTTGACGAATACTCGTTTGATGTGTGTTGTGTAAATCAAAACTTGTTGGTTAGATGTCAGATACCCACAACAAGCTACAGTACGGGAATAAGCATAATCACGGAATAATATTGGTCTTAATCTTAGGCCTCAATTATTTTTCTTTTTGTAACCCTAACCCGACACATCTAAGCCCTAATCATCAGTTTTCTCAGAGTATTTAATATGTAGAATATTACTCCGTGCATGCGCACATGAGGTGGAGACAAATTTCGCTTGACACCGGTTCGATGTGGCAGGCCCGAAGGCAACGACATTTTGGTTTAAAATTGATTGCGTTTTCCTTTCAGGAAAAAATAAAACGTGATCAAGTGACTGGAAACACGTAGTTGAGAGCAGGGCTATGGAACCGGAGCCCAAGCAATTTTGGATGACTGGAACCGAAGCCTCAATTTTGGGATCCGGTTACAAAGCCCTAGTTTGTGGGGCAAGTTGTGCAACACAATGTTTTCAATGGATCAAATCATTCTGGAGTCGAAGCCACAAACTTCTAGATGCTGGAGCCGAAAATTTGTGTTCCGGCCCAGTATTCACTGGGGTGGGTGATCAGTGTAATTTGACAGAACATTCGTACAATACTGTACGTGTTAGGCCTACAGTCACAGTATACGAATACCATGCAACACGTATAGGCACACTGGCACATACATTTTGAGTGGTTGTTTCATTTCCCGAGGTGTATTCTACAGTAGAAGCGGGTCGCACTAGGGTTGGATTATCCGGATATATCTTAACCGATTAACCGGAGGTTTTTTTTTCTATCTGATATCCGGATATAATTCTGCCGGTTAACCGGATAAAAGAGTATCGTTACTAATGCGTTTTACACTTTTAGTAAGTTTGAACATTCTTTGTTACGTGGAGGCTGACTCCCGCTGAGCGCAATTAAACCTTTGTTCACACTTCTATTGTCTTATATTTT
>JGI24021J15306_10002630_pt1 | contig 19630 bp, 9 predicted proteins | sample Ectturendosymbi1_FD_15306 | JGI IMG/M metagenome (IMG submission 15306)
TTCAGGCAAATTTAATCTCAAGCGGGCCGGACCAATGTAATCACTGTATAACACCTTGGTTATAAGTATTGACAACTTCCAACTGTTTTCATAACTTCAATGCAAAAAGTTCAAGCTTATCTGAATATGATTATTAGCACATAAAGTTTTCAATTTCCCCACGTAAATTAAAAAATGCCTTATAACAGAGAAGACTGTCAATGACGTGATCCATTTTTAACGACTTGCAACACAATGCCTCCTGGTGCGAAATGCAGTGAAATGTCCACAATCAATTCATGTCCTCGTGACTTACAACCTGTATTTTTTCTCTAAATTTTGTCGCAACACCTGCTTTTTTTCAGATCATTGATGGCGTGCTATCTGTGGCAATACTGGCAGCACGGGACCAGTCTACTCCGACCCTGTTCATCACTCCAACGAGAGCGTTGAAAATATCATTGGCTGTTATGGTATCCATCACAGGCAACAACCCCAGGAACTCCTCACTGACGGAAAAAGTCTCATCAACACCAACAATAAATATGGCTAGCAGTGATGCCAGGTTATTTTGCAAAAACAAGCAAGAATATATGAAAAACAAACCAAAAACAGGTAATTTGACCGAAAAACAAGCCCAACATGCGTTGGCAGGAAAATGCAACAAAAAGAAAAATCAGCAAGTAATTTAAATAAAAAAGTAGGGTGGCAATTCTGAAAAACAAGTCCAAAATGACCAAATTTTCACAAAAACACGCACAATATGCCTTTTGGAGAAAATTGAAACATAAAATTGCCATAAAATTTGAAGAAAAGGCAATCAAAAAACAGAAATCTGCAAAAACAAGCCCAAAAAACAAGCAAATTTCAGTTAAAACAAGCCCAAAAACAAGCAACCCGCAAGTCTTCAAAAAACCCGCAACTTCAAAAAAAACAAGCCCAAATTCGCGGGAAAACCACAAGGTTGGCAACACTGATGGCTAGTTGGGCAATGTCCGAAATGTCCGTGCTTTCATCGACCGCAACCGAAAACGAAACAAACGACTTGATTTTGTTCTTCAGTTGGCTGTCTAAATTCGTGGAAATGTCCGAAATCCTCTCTGCCACAGTGTTTCTCGTCAGGCAGATATTAGCAAAAACTTTAGCTTCTCAGAACACATGGTTTCTGCAGCCTTAAGGAAGCAAGTCTTCACGAACTCACCCTCACTGCATGGCTTTGATGCTCACGATATGTCATTGGCACTAAGGTAGCTAGCCTTCACAGATGCTGCACTTAATTAATTTTAATTTAATTTATTTGTTTATGAGCAGACACGAAGTCNATAGTATGAACACACACACTCTGGAGAACGCAGGTTGATAAAAACAGACAAAACAGAACGTAGTACAAGGCACTGAAGCCGGCGGAATCACAGGGTCACAGGCAGTCTTAAACACTATTGTCAGCTAAGACTTAACACTTGTTACAGCACTACTTATATCTCAGCTACTGGTAAAACCGGACTGCTGTTTTTCAAGCCAGGTATCAATTCCTTTACCTTCTTTCTCCTAGGTTACCCTTGCAAAGCTAGGTATCTTTCGGCATGATGAGTCTCACAGTGGCGTCGAATGTTATATTTGTTCATCACGGACCCTACTGTTGAAAATTCTGCATTCTTTGTCAACTTTTCTCTGTTTCGATAGACATTTTGGGAAACGAGGCTGCCACGGAATAGAGAATAAAGACTAAACTGAGCTATTCAAGGAAAAGCAAAAGCCCAAGTCCGAGCATGGAATAGTTCTACATCTAACAATATGTCCCTATTACACCACAATACAATTTCCTTGTCTCTTATTTTCACGAAAAACTACAAAGATGTCCTCCCCGTTTTCTCTCCAGGTTGACATATTTGAAACAGGAAGTTGCTTGAGCAGGTGGTTTCAGTTAACATTTCTGTGTATTTTTTGACACGAGAAATCCGGCAATGTCGATTTCGACATTTTTTATAATTCAATGCGGAATTTTCTGCATTGACTCCTTTTTACCGATTCTCTAATTTTGCCCTGTGGAACAGATTTCTGTGCAGTTTATTTGTCGGTCAATAATTGGAATAGAGGCTTTACGTAACAAATTTTAGTTAGAGTTGTACCTAGAACTTCGAAGGTTTCGAAATCAACATCACTGGAGCTCAGGGTATATTTTTCCCGGAGTTCTAGTGTTAAAGTTTATAAACAGTAGTTGTACTTTTGCACGTTCATACATACCTGTTTGAAAGTTCAAACTGGTGTGAACATGCAAAAGGAAATATGCAGAAAACGGGAAAATTTCACGTGAGAAAAACAAATAAGCAATTGCGTTAAGGTTTCAAGTAACTGAAATCTAGTCACCAGTTATCGAAGTATGACTGGATAAACTTCTCAAGCAAGCAAAGAAGTTTTTACTTTACAAAATCATCCCGTGGGCCGGATGCAATCTTGCAACAGGCCGGTTTTGGCCTATGGGCCGTATGTTTGACATCCCTGCCCTAGGGTGAACCATTCACCTGGTTAAGAAGCACTGGCTTCGACACCTTTCAAAATTTCATTTGAATGCATGTTAGCTGCAAAAAGTGTTTAATTCATCAGAAGAAATGCTTAAGTACTTATGCTCAAGTTGATCTTAAAAAACATTTTTTGTCATGTTTTTTAAACCAAATGGTGACCCAGTTCAAAGTTATTAGTGGATGTAATCCAAAGTGCCCATAAAGATGAAATTTGAAACCAGGTGTACTGTGGATGTGATTTCTTGCGTATGTTATTCTTAACACTTACGTTACCATACCACGTAAATCATCATGGTTAGTTAAGGTTGCCAAAATTATTGCACCATGTTGGTAAACGTTTCTGGTGTTGTGATCGGAAAGCCCAAGCAGCAAGTGCGAAAAGCTTTACACTGTGGCAGCAAGCAACAATAGAGATGACCTGACGAGATCACTCGATTATTGCTTGTTTGTGCCACATATATATGGGTGTTGTTCTTTACTCACATCCCGTTCATGGTGAATTGCCCATTTAATGCAACACCAGTGGAGAGGTTGCAACAATATCCCCTCCTTTCTATAACGAACCGCACCGATCGCACGTTCTTTTTAGGAAGGTTGTACCTGGCATGACCTTCACATACTGGTCACAGCACCATTTTGTTGTGAGTGGAAAGCCTGAGCGGCAAGTGCACAAAGCTTCGCACTGTGGCAGCAAGCAACAATAGAGATCACCCAACGAGATCACTGTTATTGCTTGTTTTCGCCACATATATATGGGTGTTGTTCTTCGTGCACATCCTATTTGTGGTGAATCACACATTCGACGCAACGCCAGTGGAGAGGTTGCAACACTAGAGAAAAATTTATGTTTTGGGTATCAGCCATAATACGTTTCTTTGTAAGCACATAGATCAACATATGTGGACTGCAAAGAAAAAAAAACATTATATGAGCAAGATACGTTTATTCTTATTATGGCGTAATTGTCAGGTACTAGCTGGTACCTGGAGCATTTTTGTCTGGGGACACAACCTCAAAAGAAAGTAGTAACAACTAAAAAGTTTGTTATTATTTATAAAAATGTAAAAATGCAATCTTTCATTGGAGTTTTTCAGAGGAGTATTGACTTGTTTCATGTCTTTTAAGAAACATGCTTGAAGTTTTAAACTTAAGGTCCTGATGAATGCACATCATAATTATTTTATTTGTGGAAACTCTACCATATCTCAAACACAATGGGAGAACGCCCAAAGGTTCAGGCAACCCTGTCTGCATTTGATAATGCTATTGAAGATGTTGCTTGTGGATGTGTTATGCACAGATATAAGGGATACAAAACTAAAAGGGTAAGTGACCTTGGAATTCCATTTTCTATAGATTAAATCAGTGGTTCTCAACCTTTTTAGGCTTGCGGCACCCTACAAATGAAAATTATAATTTGCAGCACCCAGTGGCGAACCCAGGGCAATTTGCTTTAAGGTTTGATGACAGTTTGAAAATGTTTTGTTGATGATGTTTTAAAAAAAGTTTTAGATCGTGGCACCCTTGGGTGCTGTGGCATCCCAGTTGGGAACCACTGGATTTTATATTGACTATAATTGTATAGTCTGGTTGGATAGTAACTTGCTTCAAGAAAAAGTGCTTGAATTTTGGTATATTTTTAGTGCCTAAGCTATAGCTAAGCTTTTAATAAATACATAGTGAATAGTATTGAAGTTCCTCATGTTTATTAAAATGCAATTGTCTGTGAATCGGAATGAATTTCACTGCTTGTTATTCATATAGGTGAATCTATATGGCACTGCTTGCTATTCATATAGGTGAGTCTATATCACACGGCTTATATTCATCTATAATTAATGCTTTTTTTAAAAACCAAAGTCTGTCAAGCTAGAATGACAAATTGGCCATGTAAAAAGTTAGTAAAGTAAACACCAATATACCATTTCAAGGCTGCGGTGAACACTGGAACAATGGACAAACTTGAAGTCTTTTAGGCCTTAGTAGTGATGCCTCTATATTAAACTCCCAAATGTATCCTAATAAAAAAATTTTATTTCTTAAATTACATTTGAATAAAGGCTGGCGATGCCCATTCAGTAAGTGAAATATGTTTTCTGAAAAAATAAAAGTGTCTTGGCTTTGAAAGGATCCCTTTAAGTAGATAGATATTTCTTATCAGGTTTAGCTGCCTCATCTGGCAAATGGTCATGAAGCAGAGCCTGCATGGTGCTTGCAAAAAGAGTAAGGTTGAAATTCTTGCTTTAAGACTAGTGCAGAAAATTTTTTGCTACATAAATTTGCTTGAGAGCTATTAGTGTTGACACGTACCATATAGAGTAACACCCTGTTTTAGCCACAGAAGAAATGCTTTTGTTAGTTGGCGATTTTTTTACAATTCAAGGAAAAAGCAACATTAATCTTGCTACATGTTTGGTTTGTTTGAAAGCAGGTTGATTAATTTCAAAGTTGCATCTGTTATTACTGTGGCAGGGGTGTGCAGAGATCAGGTGATGCCTGGGGCAAATGCTTAGTTGTAATGTATGCCCCTGCCAAATTCTGGTATTTGGAATGTGAAAATGCAGGCACAGCAAAACAACCTGCCCAGACCTTTGCCATAAAAATTTCACCTCAAGTGAGAATTACGAAGAGAAAAAAAGCTGTATGTGTCTCATATCATGTTACACAATAATAGCAAGGCGGTTGAACATTATAAAATGCATGTACTATACAAGGGCACAGAGTTTTGCAATTGCGATTTTGGTGAGAAAAAATGTGAAGAAGATTCAGAAAGAACGTTAGCACTTTGCTAAAAGTACAGTTTATTTGTATCGTACAAAGTTCTGAAAGTGTTCTATCTCCAAACGATGTTCTTTCTGAAAAATTTACTAGATTATTTTGATTTTTTTACAATTGAAAGCAAAGGAATTGCTAAATCGTCATGCATCATATAGTCCTATGCAGTTTTTTTTAAAGGTAAATGTTAGGTACCCGGTATGGATCTGTTGGGACCCGATTTCTCTGATTCAAGATCCCAATATTCTCAGATTTTAGGGCCCGATGATCATTTTCTCTGATTCTAGGGACCCGAATCGGTTCCCTAAAAAGCCTTAAAAAACCCTGGTCCTATGACAAAATTCGCATTGCCACTAAAAATGAAACCAAGCAGACAAGGAACCATTGAAACATAAAGCACTTTTTCCTCATATAAATCCAACGTTGGACAAGGAAGTTTAAAAGGTCTCAATTTTGTGCACTGTACTATCCACTTTGTTATGATCGTGACGTTTGCAGCCAAATGATAAAAACAATGCATTTAATAATTTTCAACAATATGTTGCTACCATCCTTGCATCCCCTTGCAAACCTTCCACGCCCCCCGGTTCAGGATTTGGCCAACTTGCAAAGGAAGAAGAAAGATAGGATGTTAAGGCCCATAACATTAGCAGTGCTTCACCTGTCTCTTGGGTAACTTAAGATTTGCATGACCCCCTCAAGAAAGTTTCCATCAAATCCAAATCAGTGTGTGTTAGTAGCCTTACAATATGAAAAAGCTTGAGTCACAGCATTTTCATAAATTCAATTTTTGTAATTTCACTCTTTGTTTTATACGCTTGCGGCCGTTTGCACCTCTCTGCATGCTACTGTAAGCTTATATATATAGGGGTCATTCTATGTCAACTGTCCCAGCCAGTCAATCCACCATCTCAGATTTTCCTGAAATTTCATATGCAGATAGAACATCTGATGCTGATTTCAAAAAACTAAAATTTTTTGAAATTGGTTAAGGTTTCGCGAAGTTATGGACCATATAAAATGACTAATTTTTGTGGTCAATGAAGTGCAACGACTGGCAAGAAAATCATCAACTAACTTTAAAACTAAATCATTCTCACTGTAATCATTAAATTGTTGCAAAAACTTGACAGAAGGTTTGTCTCAAGTATCTTTTCTTCACTTGTGAAGAAAAATTTTAAAAAATCACTGCACTTACCCCAATTTTGGGGAAAAGAGAATGGTTAGTCCTCAAAATCACTAATGCATGACATAAATTTGAATGGTGATAACTCGATGAGCACACATGCTATTGGCATGTGCAATACAGCATCAGAAAGCTCTCATTGAGGAGATTGTGGTCTCAAAATATCCTCATTGCTTATTTTATAAATGTTTCCCAAGGGGATTTCCCTAATTTTTTTGCCTTTCTTCGGCCATAACTTTTGAACCAGAAATGCTAGAAAGCCAATTAAACCCTCTAAAGACTCGTGCTACAACCTGGTTTCCAATAAAGTAACTAGTCAAAAAATAGGCTATTCGCGTTGGCGCTTAGGGCCTGATAATCTTATCCAAATATGCACAAACTTACTCCCATTATGATGTCACCAATAAAAAAGCAATAACCTGAAACTTTTCAATTTTTCTTTTTAAATTGAAACTGCAAGACTTTCTGCATCTGTAGTGTTTGAACAGCTCTCCTGCTCAATTGGCTGGCAAGTTATGGCCTTCAGCCAATGTGGCCAAGGTTACCTTTTGCCAGACTTGATTTTTCATCAAAATTTAGGTTTTAGGGCCATAATTTTNGATCCAGAAATGCTAAACAGTTGATGAAGGGCTCTATTGACTTGGATTATAGCCTAGTTTCCAATAAAAGTTTGAGTTAAAAATTAGGTCATTGGTTTGACGCCCAGGACTCGATAACCTCGGTTGAAATGTGGGAACCTACCCTCATTATGACGTCACACACAAAAAAACAAAACCCTAACATTTCCAATTTTTAAAAAAATATGAACTAAAAGACTTTCCGCATCTTTAGATGGTTTGAACAGCTGTATTACTCAATCGGCTGGCAAGTTATGGTTGTGCAAAGTTCGGCAAAAAATGTGGGACAAAAAGGATTAGAGTGTGATTACATTGAAATCTTGCTACCATCCTTGCATCCCCTGTTTATTGACAAAAAACAAAATAATCAATGAGGATAATTTAAGACTAAAATCTCCTCAGTGAGAGCTTTCAGATAATGTATTGCACATGCCAATAGCATGTGTGCTTGTCAAGTTATCACCATTCAAATTTATGTCACGCATGAGTGATTTTGAGGACTACCGATTTTGCTTTCTCCAAAATTCGGGTAAGTGCATGGATTTTTTGAAAAAAAAGTTAGTTGATGATTTTCTTGCTAGTCGTTGCACTTCATTGACCACAAAAAGTAGTCATTTTGTATGGTCCATAACTTCGCAAAACCTTAACCAATTTCAAATAAATTAGTTTTTTGGAATCAGCATCAGAAGTTCTATGTGCTTATGAAATTTGAGGAAAATCTGAGATGGTGGGTTGACTTTTCCATTTTTTGGTTCATTTGAGTGCAAAAGACAAAAGCAAGGGTATGTAGACTCTATCCTCCATCAACTCCTTTGCTTTCATTTCAAACATGAAAAAAGATGAAAAACATTGACTTTTGATATTTGTAAGGGAAAGAGAATAAAAAATTATAGATTTTGAAGTTTATTCCACTTAAAATAATGTGACAGCTTACCAGAGTGTTATAATTTTGGGCGAAAGTGTGTAGGAAGCATACCCTAAGCAATCTTGAGATTTGGGTGATGAATGTGAATTTTTAACATTTTGAGAGCCGGCATATGATATATTCATACTTCGATTACGGCCTAAAAAACAGCAGTTTTCGGTTGCCTTACCAACACCCTAGCTCCTTCGCCGATTGCGCCAGAGAGCTGTTCAACAGCTCAAACGGATCGGCCAGTCTAGTAGATTGCACCCGGAAAAAAATTTTTTGGGACTGACGTCATAAATGTTAAGTATTTTTGGGGTCATTTTGGCTCATGTTGCCTGGCCTAGGGCCCAACCGCTAAGCCAAAGTGTTTTGCTGAAGTTTTCGTTGGAAACTAGGCTCAAGTCCGAGTCTTTTGAACCTTTGATCGACTTTCTAGCGTTTCTGGTTCAAAAGTTATGATCTAAAATAAACAAATTGATTTATTATTGAATTAGCTAATTAGTCAAATGTTTTTACTAGTTTAGATCATAACTTTTGAACCTGAGTCCCCAGCAGGTCATCCAAAGTATCAAAAGACTCGGATTGTAGCCTAGTTTCCAGTAAAAACTTCTGTGAAATACTACCCCTAACGGTTGGCGCCCAGGGCCAGGCAAAGTGGGCCTAAAAGTCCTCCACTTATGACGTCACTCACAAAAAACCGCACCCCCTAAGGAAAAAAATTTTTTCAAGTGCAGACTAGAAGACTTGCCACATCTTTTGACGCTTCAACCAGGTCCGTAACCCGTACAGGAGCAGAGATATTCCTGCGGAAATCCATGTGCATTTAGGCGTTTTTTTTTCCAAAAATCCCTGAAAGCGGCCGGATGCCAAAGTGTTAAGCAGTTTAAAGTCATTAAAACCCAGATAATATCTGACTGCTTTAAGGCATTTGCCTTCGATTTTAATGTGAGAATACAGAGCATGGACAAGTCTTTGGAACCCTTGATTAACTTTTTAGCGTTTCTGGTTCAAAAGTTATTACCCGAAAACAACAAATTAATTAATTAATCCCTTGATTAATTAATTATTAATTTTCGGGCCAGAACTTTTGAATCACAAACTGTAGATGGCCAATCAAAGGCTCTAAAGACTCGTATTACAGCCTAGTTTCCACTAAAAACTTGATTTATAAAATCTGGTGTTGGTGCCCAGGGCCTCGTAACCTGGGCCAAAAATACCGAAACCTACTCCTATTATGACATAGCCCACAAAAAAAACAATCTAAAACTTTCCAATTTTTTTCAATGCAAACTAGAAGACTTCCTGTATATTCCAAGGGTTTGAACAGCTCTCTAGCTCAATTGGCTGGCAAGTTACAGCGGTGCAAAGTGATGCAAAAAAGTGGCTCATGTGAGATTTGGAAGTGCAAATGTATTGTACATTGGCACGGAATGTGTTAACTATTTTTCATTCTTTTCTATTAACACGTTCTCTTCGATGGTATGAAATATTGGTACTTAAAAATCACGCATTGAACTGCTCATTTCATGCCACTTTGCAACTCCATAACTGGACAGTTGATTGTAGAGAGCTGTTCAAACCCTCAAAACACTTGGCTAGTCTTTGAGCCGGCAATGAAACAAAAATTTGGTTTTGGGTTTCGGTTTTCTTGTGAGTGGTGTCATAAGTGAAGTAGGTTTTTGGCCATTTTGGCTCATGTTACCTGACCTAGAGCCCATCCGCTAGACGGAAGTATTTCACTCAAGTTTTCATGGAAACTAGGTTAGAGGCGGAGTCTTTTGAACCTTTGATCGACTTCTAGCGTTTCTGGTTCAAGCATTATGGCCTGAAAACAACAAATTAAATAATTATCTAATTATATAAGGGATTAATTAATTTTTTTGTTGTTGTTTTAGGTCACAACTTTTGAACCCGAATCCTCAGCAAATCATCCAGTCTCAAAAGACTCAGATTTTAGCCTAATTTCCAATAAAAACTTGCGCAAAATACTACCATCTAGCAGTTTAGGCCCAAGGCCAGATGAATGGGACCAACAGGCCTAAAAGTACTCCACTTACAGCGTCACTCACAAAAACTCCAAAACCCAAAACCATAAAAAAAATGGATTTTGATTGCAGACTTGGCGAGACATTTGACGGTTTGAACAGCTCTTAGCACAATCGCCTGTCTAGTTTTGCAGTTCCTAAGACACGTGCAAACTGGTTGTTTCAGGCTGAAACCTGCCGGCAAAAAGGTGTTAAATTACTTGTAAAATATTTTCATTATTTTTCCATGGCTATTTTGTGGTATTTATTTGACAATTATTCATATTAAAGGATTAGCTTTTTCCATGCGTGAAAACGTAGTGGTTTTATTGGTGGTGTGGCCATGCTCAGCCGTTTGTCATTTATAATTGTTGCCTGACGTCAGAACATAAATGTGCTGTTTCACACATGAACTTGATTTTGTGTTGTATTACAACATGCATTGATATTTGTGTTTGCAACAATTTGTGTCTTGCAAAATGTTCTTAAATAACTACACCATCCTGTAAGTTATGGCACTGCATTTTAGGGCTCACACAGCAAAATGGTGTATGTTTGGCTAAGTTTAAAGCACAAGTGCAAAATATCATGCTGCTCTAAGGCAAACCTATCTGATAATTCTACTTTTCTCAATTATTTGACCTTTCAAAATATTTCAAAATCATTATGCTTCTTTTATTAAGTATTCTTTTTTCATTTATTCAGCGATGGGGAAAGCTTCGGATTGCTGTGAACAATAACCAAGGTAAGATCCCTGATACACGCATTATTGTGAAGTTTAGTAGTCATGTTGTAAGCATCAACTGCAGTATGTTGATACTACATGTAAAGAGACTTCTTCGTAATTTTTTATGATATCTTCAGGTACTTGTTTCATGGCTTTTAATTTACAGTAACTGATGAAATATAGGGTATACTATACATGCACAAGACTCAGTTTTCACCTAGCTTTTATAACAAGTTCATTTGACTGGGATGATTTTTACTGATTTGAGAACATGATGCTGGTGCATCTCTGAATAATTGTGTTGGCTTGCCTTTTTGTTAACAATGTTTGTTGTTCATCAAAGTACCACCTATTGTGGCTTACTGTTTAGATCAGTATAACTTTTTATAGCTAAGAAAGTTTGATTTATGTCTATTGCCAGGCAGTGACAGTGAGGACTCTGGAGCTATTTGGTTGAAATAGTTTTGATCCATTGTTTCAGTTACAAATTCCAACATTCAATGAGAGGACAGCAAAGCTGTATCAAGTCATAAGTTCTTAATGTGGTTTAGTCCGGATTAAGTTTAAAGCATGGTTTATATGCGTATTGCTCTTTGCCACGTGTTGCACTATCTGTTCAGAATTCCAGATCAAGGCTTGTTGACTTAGGCTTGAAAATTGAAATGATTGAGACTAACTAAAATGTTCTGGATAAATCCAAGTCTCTGCTGTGCTGTTGTGACAGTTTTTTTGTTGAAAATTTAACTGTCTTGTTCCGAAACCCAAATGATACTGAAACAGTAACTTCTTTCCAAAGCATTTGGACAGCCATGATGCAGAAACTAAGTGCAGTCATGTCCAGTTAGAGCATATACAGAAGTTACCAAAATCCTGCGTGTTCCCATTTTTTCAGATACAAGTATTTTTGCTTTGCATTCTATATTTCAGGGTTCCCGCGCGGTATTGAAAGTATTGAAAAAGTGTTGAATTTCAAAATTGGTTTTCAAGACCTTGAAAAAGTATTGAATTTTGCCAAAATGTACAGTAGGTATTGAAAAAGTATAGAAATTTTCAATTATAAAGAAATCTCAAGTATCTGAACAGAATTTCACTGAAGGTGAAAAGCACTTCAATATTTCTGCAGTGTTGTGCAATGTGTAAAATTGACTTTCATGATGAAGAATTTCGAAAAATGAAGAGAAGTAATGGTATTGAACTTATCAAATTTAGTATTGAAAAGGTGTTGAAAAAGTATGGAAAATGATTTTTAAAAATGTGTGTAACCCTGGTATTTGCTCTTCTGCACAAGGTGTATGGTTTGATAAATCGCAACGGGTCAACACCTACGATGCTTAATTTATTGTTATACTGATATGTAACTGCTTGTCCTCATTATTTGTGATTTGCGAGCTGAATGTCAGTGTGGCTATGAATAGACTTTATAACAGGGTCAGGTATTTTTTGATGATGACTATTTGGCGCCAGGCTGTTTTGGACTTTTTGGTGCCAGTGGAGAGACGTAAGAGTGTGTAATTAAACTGCATAAAATGTTAATTTAATATCGTAAAGGTAAGCTAGACCTTGCAAACATTCAAGTGCCCTGAGTCAAAATGTATTGTAATGCTTAGAATTTACATTCAGTTTTTAATTCACGTCTTTAAAAAAAAAGCAATGAGTCATTTTTACTACGTTTATCGAAAACGTATGTAGGTATCAACTGTGGGGAAAACTTGGATTATCCCTCTTGCTGAGAAGATTCTCAGTCATTTATGTTATTGGCTACACGCGAATATGAAAGGAATATTTTCAATGTTAAGAAAAGCATTTTGTTGAAATCTTAAAATGCAGAAATACACCCGATCTCATTTCAGGACAAATGCACAATGTTTGTTTCCTTGAAAATAGCAGCTGCCTTATTGAAACACATCCAAGCAAAATGGAAAACGCACAGTTCTAGCTAGAGACAACAACATGTGCATAATAGTATTCAAGCAGATGAGCACCAGCGCCAAAACAGTTCAGCACCAAAATGGCTGGTGTCAAATAGTCGTCACCACGACAGTGGCACCAAATAGTCCCATTCTGTTTAGAACAAACACTCTGATAATCCAGCAGGTAAAAGCTGAAGGTTTTGTGCCTGGCGAGTTTGGATTTTTGCTGTAGTATAAGTAGCCTATGTACTGACAGCTTGTCCTTATTTTGATAATCGTAAATTTAACATTTTTTGATACAGGTGGCCCTCAGTGCCACTTCATCACGTCTGTACTGTATGCATGGAGATTTCCATATGTCAACTGACACCTTGCTGCCAAACTTTTTAATAGTTTTCAGATTTCTACCCCGATTCTTCAGCCTTGGACTTGGTTTTGAAATCACACTTACAAGACTGGTGTGACCTGACTAGGAATCAAACTTAGCCTACCATTTTTGGTGGTGCCTACTTAACCAATTGTGCCACTTTGGTCCTAATTAAGCATTTTGCGAACATTTTTGTCATGTTGTACTGGTTCTTATAAGATACAGTGGAATCAATGCTATATTGCAAAATGGAGATACGACAAGCTGCAGATAAACATACAGGTTCTTTTCTTGTAGACAACCTTCTTTATTGATGGGACAAGGACAGTCAACCACTGGGTTGAGGAACCTTTTTCAAAGGGGGGGCCCAAGTGCACGTAAAAAAAACTATGGAAGAGTTTTTCAATAACCGATTTTCTGTAACAATGGACTCAATACTAATTGTGTTGCTTTTTACATATGTAAGCAATATTCAAAATTTAGAAGTGGGTGACTTAGGCCCACATGGCCTTGGCTCCACCACCCTGGACAAGGACCTTTATCGAGTGTGGTAGTTGTGCTTGGGGTGGTTGCTGAGATCTTTTTATTAGCAAATGTGAGATGTTTGACTATGGCAAATGGTGGAAATTTGTTGAGAATCAGCAATTTTGATGAAACATTTTGCGGTGCTACTGTGGTGTGAGGTCTACTGCCATATGTCACTTACCCAGGTGCAGCCTTCGCTCTACCACATGACCTCATTGGCAAGTTTCCATAGCGTGAGAAGGTGGGTTAGGGTTAAAATATAGGATGACATGTTTTTATTTTCCATAGGAAATATATATGACGACGTGTTTATTTTATCTTTCTTCCTATAATGCAGCGATAGACCTCACAATATAGTACTAACAGGAAGTAGATCTCATGCTATAGTGTAGTAGACCTCATGCAATAGTAGCACTCTTTTTTGAAATATTCAGAAATGTATGCTTCAAAGCAGTGTTTCTTAAAAGGGGGGGCATCAACAGATTTCCAGGGGGCATGAGCCCTGTTGTGCTCTACAACATGGAAAGTTTGATCAGTAAATTTACCAATAAATGCATTTGTTTTTACAGCTTATTTAAAGTGAGGGGGGATTGAAGAACAATTACTTAAGAGAGTCGTGGTGGAAGTGAGGTTAAGAAACACTGCTTTAAATGTTGAGAATATCAATTGTTTGCAACCAAACGACCTCACAACTTCTCGTGATGTAATTTAAGTGCTTAGTTGGCATCTTTTCAGAATTGCCAAGAATAGTGCAAATCTGAAAGGGCTGTAAAATCTACCGCGATCATATACATGGTATCTCTTATGGCGCAAATTTCCAATTTACAGTAAGTGCGATTGTCGTTTATATGAGACTTTCGTATGCTGAAGACACTAATCCTTTTGCTGGAAAGCAAATTCAGCATGAATACTTCCATGTGCTTTCAGCAAAGTGTGTCATTCAGTTGTTTAAACACGACTTGACGCAATTATCCCCGGATTCAAGCCGAACAAAGGAACCGAAGATAAAGTACGAACTGCAGTTTGTTCGCAGTGATTTCTGTGGCATTGAAAAGGGAGAACATTACGACCGTCATGGAATCCGGAGGTATTTTACTGCATCTAATACGATTTTCTAGCTCACATGATTAAGCACTGATCCACTTGCAGCGCGCAGTATATTTCAGGAAATGTGATTGAAAACAAGCACGATGAGTTATATATACACTCATTCTTTTGCTAGAGTTAACGGCTTGCGCATTCACACACCCTTTAAATAATGATTACTATGCTACAACGTTTAAGGAATTGAACAGCACGTTGATTTTTTTATTTTTTATTAATAAATGCAAAAAGTTCAAAAGCTGCTGCGAATCGTGTTCAAACCTTGAGTTCAGAAAAAATTTCACACGCGTCATGATTAACGTTGACTGAGAACCGCTTGTGTTGTTTTCATCTCAGAGACGTTCCATGTTGCCTGGTACTGCACAAAGGGTTGCTTTCAATTGTTATGAAATAAATATATCTGACATGGTGTTTAGTATTTCCTGCCATCTTTATACAGTTGAACAGCTATTTAACATGAACAGGTTACTGCAACCTTAGAATTCATCACCCATCCGAATTTTTCCGAACCGTACCTTCTTATTCGACAAACTGCAAAAATCCAAAGTGTTTCTGTTGAAAATCCAGTCGTTGCTTGATATGGAAGCGTTAAGATCCCTTTCCTGCTTTTTCCGCGTTTGCAGATACCTTTGTGTCATCACCAAGCAAAAGCATTTAATAATCGAGGACGCCGTACTTACCGCTACCGGCATCAACCACAATGTCCTCGGAACGTGGGGCCAACGAATAGCCGAAGCAATGGTTTATGGTGAGATGTCTGCTGTCGCCAGACTTGTTATAAAACATTGGGTTCGTCGTGTCTTGACAGCGATTGACATTGCCAATCAGTGGTGTGTTTCCAGGGGTCTTCTCAGGGATAGGATGGATAGGAGGAAGATGCCTTGCTGTAAGGCACACGTAGAAGTTTGCTATAGGCGTTGTTTTTACGGTATTTGAATCGGGTCAAAAAATACTGTTGCTTGATATAGCGTGTTACTTGATAAAAATTCACTCGCTTTGTTCCGACAATTGGCAGCCTTCTTTTTCCAAGCCGTGCTGACGCAGCACTCTTGATACGTAAGCGATGATGACACAGCATTCCCGGTACGGGGCTGCTCGAACTTCTTTCAGAATGACTGTGTTTAAACTGCCTCGTTAGGCAGATCCATGTCACTGGAGTCTAGGAGGTCTCTGTGTGCGTTTCCGGGTCGTTACGTTTGATTACAAAACGCTGTGGCTGTTAGCGGCGTTACGTCTCAGGCTATCTCAAAGTAACGCTTCTCAAACGCGAAATCTCGAGTCATCCGTGACGCTAACGCCGCCGACGACGACTGTTTCTCGGCGTTGTCTGACGAGTTTCCTGCGCCTTTTGCCCCGAAGATATTATTTACGCTTCTGCCGAGATTCATGTACTGACCACGCGTGCGTGTGGCAACGCTATCCGTATATATATATATATATATATACCGACGCGTGCGTCGCGACGGATTGGGTTCATAACGTTTAAAACTTGCCAGGAGTCGGTTTTTGAGTTTCGTCTTTAAAGCTGAGCGCTTTGCACTGGCGTTATCAGTCTGATCAACAGCCCAGTTTGCTGTTTTCATCCTAAAGTAGTGGTCGTAACCTTTTTTGATGAGCCACGAACCGTCTGTTAAAAAAAGAAATCCGGTGGACCATTTTGCTATGCAGACATCGCGTTAACAACTAGTCGAAACTGCATTCCACGTAGGTCAGCGAACTCAAGCACGTGCTCAATCTTTGTCCTTAATGAAATAATGAAGGATTCACGGAACGCTCTGTGGACCACCAGAAATTCCAGGCGGACCACTCGACAAGGTTGAGAATCACTGTTCTAGACCGATGCATTTTACTGCACGACAGTTAAAAGACGCCGCATTTTCAGCCGAGCAGTTGCTTTCACCCAAAATGCGTCGCGACACGTTCCTCCTTTGTAGTCCATTCGCTGCGAGACACAACCCCAATATGCCGTGCTGCTCTTGCGATTGCGTTTTTGTTGTTAAGTTTCGGTGTCCCGCGAGCAATTGTTTGCGCTTTTAAGGCGGGTCACAGGGTTTTTCCGACTCAGGTGTTTTCTGCTCAGCGCATCCACGCACGTCAATAGATCGCGCGACTGAAGGTTGTTCAGGTCGCTTCAGCGAAATTGCTTCAGCAAATAAACGGTAAAATAACGTGCTTTTTACTGTCTTTTCATGAACGGTAACCTAGTGCTGTTACCTGAAGTACAAAATCGTTGATGGCTCCACTAGGTGCATACGGATGGGTGGGTAAGGGGGCCATAATGTTCTGTGCGCCGAAAAATCACAACGTCGCAAATGCTTTCATCAATACAGTACATTTGGTCCCAGGGGGCAACAAGCTGGTTCCTTACCCCTGACACCAACTAACTTCGGTACACCCCTGGGTTCCACACCGTATTCGACCTGACAGTAGAGTTCGCTGAGCGGGCAAACGAGCCCTTGGACGTGCGATCGAGATCTTGAGTAGAGATGTAGAGCGTGGGCGGGGAAAGCAACGCCCTTGTGAATAGGCCCAAGCCATTAAGATTTTTTTCGGCTGGCTATCTTGAGAAATTGGCCGAGTCGATTGCATATTTTCAGCTTACGCGTGATCCCGCCCTGTCAACGGAACGGCCCGAGATAAAATCTTGCTTTGTGGCAGGCGTAGGCGAAATAGCTCTTACTGCTGTTATATCTTTCGTCACCTGCGCGCAAACGTAATTGAGAGTCCTAAAACACCACCTGCTGATGAGATAGGTGTATGAGGCTTGAACTGAGACCCATGCCAGGTCATCTCGTCCTTGTACATGGCCATCTTCTTGCGAACGCTTTAACTCGGTGGTATGAAATTGTGATAATCAAGTCCACCAACGTTACCCACGTTTTAATTTGTTGCGTTCAGACCTAGCGAGGCATGGCGCTTTCCTGCCAGTTTTTTTCAACTTTTTGAAAAGCAACTCCGTGTCGAATTTAAGAGTTCTTTTTTGGGGTCGTGATTCTATTCTTGTTTTTTTTGTGAAAGTTCTTTTGACATCTTCATATTAATAAGTTGCGTGCGCCTTCAAGCACTTATAAATTTTTTTTTGGATTGAAGTTAGAGATACTTTGGTAAGCAATGCACGGAGTTGCTCTAGATTCTTATTGCGAACAATATAGCCGCAAATGTCAAATACATTATTTTATTCAACGTTTCAGCTTAGCTTAGTCAAATTAATAAATTTTATTAATATTCCTGATGATGGCTTACGAAGAAGCTGAAACGTTGAATTAAATAATGTATTCGATATTTGCGGCTATGTAAGTTTGAGGCAACTTTACGTTTTGCTCTGTCGTGCGTACGTTTTGTTTTTGGGTTTAAAGTTTGTGGTAACTTTATCGGATTGCTTTGTCGGACGTTTTTTGTTTTGTTTTTCAACAAGCTCGCAAGTGTTTGTAGGCGTTCCACTGAAACTCCTCGTGTGGCTCGTCGCGATTAGTTGCTAACATCACGCGGAACTTGCAGTCAACAGATGGAAAGTTGTTGAAAACGACCCGAAGGTCTCGGCCAATAAGGTCTGCTATCTTCACGTGACCGGGGAGAACGTGTCCGAATGCCACAGCCTGGAGGATCGGACGAGAGAAAACAGAGAAAGTAAGTTCTGTCTTTTTTTTGTTCAGTCCATTGCATTTGAAACCTGCTGGATGTTTGTGGGGTACCGAGGGTTGACATGTTATTGTCATTAAAAAAACGCAATCACGAGGCTCAACTTTCCAGGTAAAGTGCTGTTTCAAACTTGAAGTTGTGCAGTTTATGGGCGGTGGCGTCTGGTGGTATTTATTTATGCGAAGAACTTTGATTACCAAGTTAAAAAGGAGGAAGAATTTGTCCAACAGTTGAAGGTCAAATACTCATTTTTTTGCAATATCAGATTTTGTGGTTCGCGTTTGCCTATTCCTTGAATATTTTGACTTTTTCCTCCACACCAACTGAAACAACACTCACGCAAGTTGTGGAATACGTAGGATTGAAAGCGGCACAAATTTCTGGGAAAAAAAGTTTTTTCTTTCACAAATCTTGGCAACTGCGATGTCTTTCTGTGTCTGATCAAAATTCCGGCAAGATCAACTGAACACCCAGAGCAAAACGAGCTTTGTCGTTGGATGCGAGCCTTGTTGAAGTTTGATTTCACGGGCGATAAAACGTAATAATTGCTGCACTATTCACTCACCCTCATAGAGGAAGATGTTTGCGGTGTCCGGAGGTAGAAGTGTGAGGTCACAAGTGTTTGTTTTTTTCTGCGCTGGAGTTCTTATCTGCCGAAGAGGTACGCAAGCGGAAAGTTTTAGCAACCTCCATATTTTTCAATTACATTTTTTTTGGCTTTGGAACAACATAGGGTTTCTGCCTTCAGCAATAGCGGGATTAAATTTTTTTCCTGTTGCGAATTCTTTTTGTCACTGAATAAAAAGCAATATTTTTTTCATTTCATTTTATTTATTTATTGACAAACAGCCAATGATGGCAGGCCAAGGCCTGAAGAGGTCATTGGCAACGCAAAGGTTAACAAAAAAGGACGCACAATTTAGGGTGGGCCAAAAAAAACTTTTTTTTGAAATTAAAAAAAGGGGTTTCTTAAATCCTGGCAAATCAGCTAAAAACATATTTTAAACCGATTTTACATGGTTGCTCGTAACAACAGCCGTGCAACCACGTGACAAAAGTCACGAAAACGTCAAATTTAATAAAACTGACATAACTTTTTACACACTTAAAGCTACAAAGCTCATTTTGGTCTCAAAATGCTCAGAAGTACCAAAATTGTATCTGCTTCTTGAGAATATTTTTTCGTAAACCTAACAGTATTTGTGGTTTTTGAAAACAATTGATTTTTAACCATTTTCTTACAGATTTGTTTTATATTGCTTGTATTTAGTCACATTTTCAACATGTCAAACCTAATTGCATTATCTGAGGAGGATTTATATGCATTTGGGATAAATTTGGTTCT
>JGI24021J15306_10002631_pt1 | contig 19628 bp, 8 predicted proteins | sample Ectturendosymbi1_FD_15306 | JGI IMG/M metagenome (IMG submission 15306)
TGCTATGCACAGAAGATGATAACAGTTGTTATCGAAACGTTTGCAAGATGTCAGTTGTATCGTTTGCTTTGGCCGTAGTATTTATTATAAACCGATTTCTATCATCATCACTTGATACATTTCCTCAAATTTCTACACACATCACTGATTGGCAAGGGCGTACGCAAGGAGGGGTGTTGGGGTTAAAACCCCTCCTTGAGCTTGATATTTTACAAAAACTTTTTTACCTACGCAAGAGAGATTAAATGTTTTCGCATACTTTTTGCTTGTTAATTTGTCGACTTAATGCAAATACCACGTATTGAATTTGCATGAAAATTTCAAGGAACATTGTAAATGGGCCAAATAGTAATAATTCGGTTTTGGTGGAAATCTGAGTTATCGTCTGCGTCCAGGAAACACCTCACCACTTTTTGCAGATTTTTCGTCCACTGCGCATGTTTAAGATTGTGTTCCGCGATAGTTCACTTTATCCGAAACAGTTGTCTGTATTTTGTCTGCTATGGCTGAACATCGCAAGTGCTGACGGCATTGGATACACTACCAGTTTCTGTAGCATGATAAAACTGTTGCACGAGCTCAAAAACAGCAGTTGTTGACATAGAAGCATTCCGGCATTTGATAACGTCTCAGCAGGGAAAAGAGAACTAAAATTTTGCTGGATTTCTATACATAACAAAAAATCGAAAGTTTTCTTGCGTGCTGTATGTGCATTCTCAATTCTTGTGTAGTTTAGCAAGATGAGCAAATCGGGGTGTGTGTTAGACAGTAAAGCCGCATACTTTCTATGCTCCACTGCTCGCATTGGACAAGACATTAACGCAGCTTGATTTTGAAGTTGTAAATTGCTCTGGCACAGTGATGAGTGTGCTTTACGCCCCTGTTTTAACGCGCAGCCTGATATTCTCGCAATTATGAACTGCTGTGTCGTAGCGTTGAGTTTATTTTCCTCCGATATCGTAACCTGGAGCGCTGATAGTTTATATTCAGTGCAATGACACATAAAACAAGGGGAGTGCGTGTAGAAGAATATGCATACTGTGTCAACAAATTTCGCGAAAAGGTTTGTTTGGAAACATAAATATGACGTCAAATTGTGACGTCACAAACAGCGCACACCAAATGCAAATGACCACCATAAGCCTCTGAATGAAATCCCCCATGAAAATTTTCTGCGCACGCCACTGCTGAGTGAGGCCCCGCAAAAGTGTTTCTAATCGGGCCCCGCACTTGCTAACGCCGGCCCTGCTTATGTGGCCCTCTGACAAAGAAGTTCGGAGACCCTTGCCATAAGGAGTGAGCTGAAAGCACTGATCAAACAATCCTTAAATACTAATTTACATCGGCATTGATCTATAAAAAGCGTGAAGAAGCCAAATGTATGCATAAATGCACCACAGGCATTTGTAGTTTTCCAAAAACTTGAGCATTTTTAGTTGTTTGTGTTCACGAAAGTCTCAGCGGGGATTGTATGGATCAATCAAAAGTTTTTCAGGTGCGTACAGTTTACTTCTGTGAAAAGGAGTCTTTGTCGAAAGGTGTCGAAACATGCCATGCTTGCCGTTTCAGCTTGTGTCTATAAACGAACACCCACTTCTCCCAGATTTTCAGCACATAAAGCAAAACGAAAATATGCAATCTTTTTCCATCTTTGATTAGCGCTTCGTCACTTCCCCCCAAAATTCAACTTTCGCAGAAACAAGTTAAACATTAATCAACAGACACTGAAAATAGCAGGCTCAATATTGCACAAATTTAGCCTTGTGCAAAGGTGGAGACTCTGTGTAAGGATCCATGGCAGTAAACGCCTACTTCCGGCAGTAGTGGCAAGACGAAAGTAAAATGACAAACTTATTTTTGGAAAAAGAGTGATTGCTTGCATAACAAGTTAAACATTACAAGTAAATCACTCCCAAACATTTTAGTGCCTAATTTATTCGTATCTTTATTCTCCCGGTCCTCAATAAGATGCAAAAAGCGACAAGAAAAATAAAATACGCATAAAACTTGAAATACATCTCCCATGTCTCAAGCTAGAAAAGCTGCGCAGAACAATCTTACTTGCATGGTTCGTATTCACTGCAGAGCCAAGAATGTCAAATCCATCATGAACGTTGTGAACGCACTGGAAGTAATATCCAAGTTTTAATATTCGGTCATCGGATGCTCAGAACGTTTCCGTTTTGGCACAAAACTTGAAATAGCCACATAATCTCCTAGACGCAGAAGAGCAGCAAAACCTTAAGCAAACGCACCATCGTTTCAAGCAAAGAAAATCCATGAACAAAGTCACCAGTAAGCAAGAGAAAATTACAAAAGTTGCTTTATGTTGTAGTGGTGGATTCAAGCACTCAAGTTTTGCGGGTAGCCTACTTATGAAAAACTGATGCAATGGAAAAACTGAAGTAAACACCTGATAAATGACAAAAATATGAGGAGCGACTTAAATGCTTTAAGAAGAAGGCATCCGTCAATCTATAGCACACGTCACAGCACAGGTTCTTGATAACGATATTAAAACACAGAGTTTGTTGAAACACCACAGCAGTCATCTTTATCGGTAGATGAATATGCAATCGGAGTAAATGTCTTTGCAATTGCAACGCTCTGAATAAGATATGCCATTTATACTAAACACTTGAGGACTTATTGTGCGAATGTGTGAACAGTTTAATGTCCAATATCTATGGACTTTTCATTTATAAATATATGTGAACAGACACCTGAATGCTTAATTAATGCCTTTGGCCAATTTTGAGCGTTAATTCAAACTCCAAACGCTATCGAATTACAAGGACGATGCTTCCTGCCAGACAGACGTTTGTAATAACAAATCTTGCGGATATGGAGCGCAGGTATCCTCAGCAATATTTATCATCGGTCGTTCTTAGTGTGGTATAAATCCGAACGATAGTGTTTGTCGCTTACCTATCAAATGAATCTGGTATGAAAATAAAGGGAATTTTTGCCTCTCAGTGACAAGTGATTGCAAGACACCGTGTGATATTTTGGTCGCTTCTAAAACCTTGTGTAGTTGAAACTTTTTAGTTTTTGTGGCTGTAGTTACGTTTCGTTGACACAGATGACAAAGCAGCAATGGAAATAAACACGATTGACAAAGTCAGAGCGCTCAAAGCGTTATCCAATCAGTGTTGTTATTGTCTTATGGAAAACCGTTTTGCTGTTTCTGACTGCCAGTTGAAAGCATTGCTTTCCAACAGTTGCGATTACGCTTTCGCACTGTGTAAACGAGAGTGCTTCTCACGCGGATTGTGAAAAGACGTCATTTGGAGTAAAAACTGCGGCTGTACGGTTATTTGACACCTTATGTATCGAGCCAAGCGACACGAGTTTACCGTAAAACGACGCTGAGTGTTGGCCGGAAAACAAAAGTGCGGAGGACTCCAGCACAATGCAGCGCGATCGCCAACATGCACCACTCACAGCTCGAACGCAACTTTAGCTGCGAGCCATTCAGAGGCACTCGATTGTATCAGTGTTTAAACTTTCGACTGCCTTTTGTAACTCCTCCCAGAACATGAACTGTTGAAAGCCTGACTAACGTAAGCGACGCCCACCTTCTTTTGAACGACTGACGGAAGCCTCGATTGGAAACAAATGTTGTTGGTAATTAAGCAGCGGAGAAATCCATTTCACACAGTCAACGAAAACCTCTGCCTTCCTCATGAATGTAGGTTTAGACAGTACAGGTTTAAACAGTTAGCAAAATTCATAGCAAACTTTGACACTTGCTTGCTTTCATTTTGTTTCTTCTGGAATTGTGTTTTTTATATGTCGTATGTTCCCAAAATGCTTGGTGCAACCACAATAAACACAGCCTTTTTTCCATGAGAAATTTTACGCGATTTTAGAGAATTTTGACTTTAGTAAAAATATGATTTTAATGTAAGTTGAATCTAAAGTTTGGTGAAAAAGTAACCATTTTTATAAGTGTATATTTCAACTGCTTTTAGAGCTGCCCTTGCTTTATGCCACCAAGTCTACAATGAGGTGACTGTATTTGTGCAACCTTTCAGCCCTGCCTTGTTGTCAGTTCGGTTCGGTTCAGTTTATTTAGCACCCCGACCACGTAGAGAACATATGGTCGGGAATGCAAGGCAGGAAGCGACGACCGTAACTGTCGTTGGATCACGTAGCATTGGATCGCCTCACAAGTTGATGTAAAACGACAAAATGCACGTGTAACACTATTGTGAACACAAAAGAATTGCAAATAAAAATAAAGACGTTACAATATAATAACAACACCGCACAATGACCAATGCAATTAATATTGCTATATCGTGGTATTAGCTAAGATATCACATCTGAATTTCTGTTTGGACTTTCATGTTACACTCAGGGCAGTCAGTGTCGATACCTTTCTTTGCAGACAATTTTATGCTTCTGAAATGTGTTCTGGCTTTCATGTTTGCGAAATGGCCCTGAAAAACGTAATGCCGACAAGAATGTTACAATGATGTGCTTTAACAAAAGAAGACAAACATGCAACACGCCTTCCGAAAGTTCTCAGCTAATTTTGCCGTACGTTAAGGGAAAACGCTGCCTCAAGATGTTGTTGTTTTTACCATATAGCACACTGAGCAACACTGTATTTTTGGAACATTACACTGAACGTGCGTGACGAAAAATTAATCAATTTTAATTTGCGGCAGTTCAGTGAGCATGGTCATGTGTACCTGACCTTGAAAAGAATACAGGTAAAGTTTTCTAATTAAGCAAACTTTACCCGTTTGGTGTAGTCCGATCAATCAGCAACTGAATTAGACGCTTGACTGTGGAGAAAAGAGACTTGAAGGGAAAGAGGTGTATATCTACCAGCTAAGCTCCACTCTATTTTGTCAAAATTATGGGAGACACGTTAATCTTGAGATTTAGACAAACTTTGTTTTTTTACGCTTTGTTAATTTTTATGAAGCTAACGTTGAAACGGCCAGTGAGGTCAATCGAATTTATTGCTTGAGATATAATCAAAGTCAGATGGGAAAGCAGAAAGGTATGGGCTTTAAAATTTTTGTGGTTGGAGTTTTACAAACTTGACCTGATTCTTTCAAAGACGCTATGTAATTTGCATCTGATACCCTGAGCAACCGTCTGTCATAGCTATGGATCCATTGGCATTTTTGGGTCATATCCGAATTTAAGGGTCTCAGATATGACATCTGGCAAGACTTTAGATTGCTTTACATAAAAACGCTTTTATTGAAAAACAAACATGAATTGATTTTTCTGTGTAGGATTAGCAATAAATTCCAACAGACGAGCGCTCATGAGATGATGGGATCGATGGCATTAAGGGCTTTGCAACAATCGATGGTGCCTTTCACGTTCAGATCAGAGATGGCAATGTTCAAAAGAAAAGAAATGAATATCTGATACAAATTTACGGTGACACCATTAGTGACAATGGAACGAACACGCTCAGCGATTTCAGATGATTACTCTGGATGGGCTTCATCAACAAAAGAGAGAAATTACAGTACGCCGTTTTCGCTCCGTCCGAACCAGCTGAACCAATGCCAAATAATCTCAACGCTGAGCTGAATCGTGGTAATAGCGGGCTTGTGAATTTTTTGGTTATCCATTGCTGATCCACACAAGTCCACATATGAATTCGTGGATCAGTGTACAGATTACATGTAATCTGAGGCGTGTTACGTTTCACAAACACGAACAGCAGGGCCGGGCCAGGGCTTCGTTAACTTGCCAAGTCCGAAAAAATCAACAGCTTTCATTCTGAAACATTGGCAATCTGATTTTCTTTGGCTGGTTGTTTTTGGCAATTCGATTTTCTTTGACTGATAGTTTTTTCGAGAAGTAATCGATTTCTCGCTAAGTGTGTAATCATGTAATAATTCAGAGCTATAAATATTTTATCCCGACATTGCCTAAGAGAGGAAAACAAGCTAATTGCTGTATCCATGACAAAACTTAGCAGAACTCGTGGCCTCGTTTTCCTTCTACAACTTGCACTCCACCAGCTTTGCATTGTCAAAGCTCACAAGAGCGGCCATCCATCACCAATGCATGCTGCGCAAGGAAGGAATTTCTGTCAGCCGCTTATCACAAACGTGCCATCGGACCGAGAAATCCCCGACATGCTACCAAAAATTTCACTGTCAAATGCACTTGTCGATTGTACCACAAACGCTTGCGATGAGAGTCGCTGCACATTGGGGTCATGAGAGCGAAACTGTTAAAACTGCTCATCACTCACAAGTGAAGCATGCCGCATCCGCCCAAGCCGCAATTCACCTCAATCTTGGGAACTAACCGAGGTGATACATTTTACAGTTGTGAATCCCATATCCTTGATTTTTTCCACTGCGTGCGACAATTTTACTTTAAATCAGTTTCATTTGAACCCCTTCCATCCTAAAATACATTTTGCCTTGGACTTGGTCTTTCGAAAAAACATTTTTTTTATTGTAAGATGTACATGAGATACAGGCCTGACCTTGGAGGCCCAGGGTAAAGAAAGTCTATATGTAGTAAAGGTGTAAGCCCACACGCAATCCTGCAGTTAAAAGATAACGTTTATGCGGTATTATTTTTTCAAGGAAGACCTGCATTCATATTTTTCATTCTTGTTTGCGTTACTCGCAACAACACAACCAGCTCATTTAATTACAGTACATATTGAAGAAAATTAACATATTTTCGTAACGAGATAGCAGTAGATTAAAATTATCGCCTTAATAATTGCCGGGCTCTGGCATTAAGTTTCAGATAATGATAAGCTTACTAGAAGAAATCTAACTGCAAACGCAGATCTCATTGGTTCGGAAACGGCTGGCTCGCCGCCGAGTCAGCTTGCAGTCACAGTGTTGCGTACTTCGAAGTGTCTTTTTTCTCGACCGACGGAAAGGGTTCGTTCTGAAGCCGATTACCGGACAGTTGCGCTTCGCTTGTCCGGAGGCAGTTGAGGACGACGTTTGCTTTCTTCACGGGCAAAATTTTTCGCATTCAAGGCAAAAACAGTCGAAAAACAAGCTTCGCAAAATCTTTGTTTGTCATAATAGCGTAAATTGATCAAAGCAAGGCTCCCTTTAAGCAAAAATAGTATAGTTTTGCTAAAAAAAAGCCAAACAAGTTTAAGGTGAAAAGTATAGCAAAGGTCACACAGAAAAAAGAAAGTTTACTATTTTGTTAACAGTGATGCAGCAGGAGCAGAACAGCATAAAGCTTTTAACTGATTTTTACAACGAATGAGCAGTTTGCAACCAGCAACAAGGGATGGTTTTAATGATCTCTCTGTGCATCGCATTATTCAGGCGATTTAAAAGATGCGAACGAGATTCAGGCTCGGCAAACTGTCTGTTGCACGGCACGTATTGCAGATGTTGCGCTTGAGAAACAAAACCCTGCCCTTCCAACTGAATAATGCAAACGTTTGATACACAGTTATGTTTTATAAACGTAATGGGAAATTCATTCGTTTGATTAGGCAGCCAAAGTGCTAAAAGCACTCAGATCCGCAGATTGCTTCAGCATTTTTGTACGTGTTAAGTCTAGCCGTGACTTTTGTCTCCTTTGTAATTTGCCAGTCACATCTACCACAGGTACTTACCTCGTATGTTTGAAAGGTATCACAATGCCGTGTGGATCGTAAATGAAAAGGCACAAAAGCTTGATCGGAAAAAGAAAACAGCGGATTGTTTTTTCGCTTTGATTCGCATGGTTTTCATTAGATTAGATGTCTGTTTATTTAGCGGCTGGTATCATTCTAAACCCTGCACATAAATTGTACCAACAAAATCATCGACGCGTATGCGTTATAATGCTTTTGTTATTATAGGGCAACACTGGTGTGATCGGCTGAAGGGATGACAAGATCCAGGTGTCTTGTATTTGTGAAAGCTGCTCTGTGATTATAATATATCCGCGATATGATTGTGTAAAATAAAAAAACATTCGGAATAACCGGAAGCAATTTGGGTGGGAATTTTCAGATCAAACAAATTTTCAGCAAAACATTTTCGTTGAAGCCAAGCGAAACAAAAACGATCACCAAAAGCTGAGACAAACAACACCAAATGTGCATTTTCTGTAGTGATCTGATTTTATTGTCCGCAGGTAGGATCGTACGTAATTATGCTATAATGAGAATTTGTTATTACGCTGAACGTGCGTGAGTGCGAAAGTGTTCGGTTCGAACGAAAAAATTAGCAAGATTTGATAACTTATTACTCAACTGATTAACTCAAAGCCCAGAACTAATTGGTAAACAAGGCAACACTGTCGCTAATGGCCAGTAACCTGCGTCGAAGGGTTGAAAATTGAAAAATTACTGCAAGCATAATCTGTGGGTTCGAGCTGATGGTAATCGCAATAATATTTGAATAAGTCCTCTTCAGTGCTCACAAAATGCGAATTTGACGACTTAACCTTGCGAATTGATGACCCCAAACGAAGTTAGCCACTGGACCCAAACCTTACCTGGTCAAATCAATTGCTTTTCGTCTCAGTTGGTTGCGTTTTCGTCCAGAGGAAACTTAAATTATTTTCGTTTCCGGCGTTTATCGTGCAATTACAAAGCGATAAACATCATCTGGACAGAATGACTATTTGGCTTCAAACGGCTTGTTGTATGAAACCTGGCACACTTGGTACGAATGGAAGTCAAGAACAATAAGTGGTAAGGGACTGGGCCTTTGATTACTTCAAGGTCTTTGTTGGAAGCATGTTTTTCTAGCAGCATTTGGAATTCACTTTTCGCTCCCGTCCGTTTGCTGTATAGTACCACTGAGACCAACAGTGTGAACCCCATGTCTCAAATTCTGACTTATGCCACCAGGCTTGCAGCTTGCACATGTAAATAGGATTCTGTTCCGCTTTCCAACAAGTGGGTATTGTTTTACCCAGACATTTTCCTGATAAATCCTCGTATCAATCGGGCAGTAGCATTGTTGCTTTGATTCCAATTTTTATTTTCATAAATTGCCAAAGAAGTTCCTGTGTAATTTTACTTTGCTTGTGCTTTCACGTATTGTGCTGGGCTCTCACGTCTTATACAAAAATTACACGTTTGACGAGGTGTTGTTTTTGACAAAAAAGTGCTTGTACTGGGCAATGAAAGGAGCTTGCACAAACGATTTCGCCACCACTGCCCAGTCGTGTGGATGCTATCTCCAGCGGCTCTGTTGTAATGCGGCGCTGATCAATTCCCGTAAGATGATTTCTCAGGCTTAAAATATCCAAATCGACACATTTGGTTCAAACTCCAGACATCAAAGGTGCTGAAGCGGCATCGGCGGTAACTCAGAGCTTGTTTTGATAGCAGCACTCTAAACTTTTTGTTGATGTTTCAACAAAAACCCAAGAGCCATCGACATTTGCCACAAAACATCGAGGTTAACCAAACACTGCTTCTTATCATTTGCTATTTACTCCCGGTGTCATTCTGCGTTATGTCAGCAGTAACAATATAAACAAGCAAGTGTTCTAAAGCAACTCGCGATTTTCCTGAATCATACGAAAAGAAAAAGTTCCTTGCAAACTACTGTACATGTAGGAAGTAGGATTTAGTTAGTCACTAAGCGCCAATTACCTGATTAAGCACAGCATTCGCGAGTTGCTTTCTTCACCGCTTGACCGTGCTTGGCTGTGAATTGCCGCCCTACCACTTATTGATAATACAACCTGTTAATTAGACCAACGACGCAGTACAGCATATAATAGCGAAATTAGTTGCACGAAAACGTATTTGCCACGTGCCAAGTTGTGAAATAGCTCAAGACCTAAGGTATGACGAAAGTTTTTTCTCTGTAAAGTTCTGAAGGGGGTGGCTAGTTAAAGCCTCCGTTGTCAAACATGGATATGATAATGGGTAATTGAAGAAAGTTGAAAATAGGATAGTTTTTTTAAAAAAAGGTGTAAAATTCAGCGAAGGTTTATTTCAGCATTTCCATGCAGACAGACTTTTTCTAAGGTTACTATTCTCGATTAAATAAGAGACATAAACATACGAGTTTTTTACAAGAGCGTAATCTACGTGACATAATTTTTACCCTTGTTCAAGCAGAATTGCGATGAAAAAGTTCGAAATCGTTTTGTGACCTTGCTCACGAAACTCGCTAACAGCAATGAACGTCTGAAAAGGCTGGAACATGGTGGACAGTCGCTGATATTCCAAAACCCGGCAGGCCATGAAGAACTAACACGCAAAGTTCGATCTACTGTTTTTTCTGCGTTCTGTACTGAAGCGCTTTTGTCGATAGTTAGAATCTGTTCGTTAGCATTTGAGTAGTGAATGGCGACTACAGCGCAATTGCAAAAGATTTTTTCCTGTCGGGGAATTCGGAACGTGGCCCTTGACGCAGATCGTTTGCGCGCTGAAGGCTTTGGAGCAGTTTTTGTCGCCAAATTACTTTCGCCCTATTACCGAAGGTCAGGCTTATCTCCGCGCCACAGCTGGGCAGTGAAATCGGTGTGACCCACGATGCAGTGGCCACCTCCCACTGTTACGATTTCACCGGCAATTAGAGCAAAATTCCTGTGCCGCTAAACGAGGTCAATGGTTTTCCCTTTGATCGAATGCACAGAAGGTCGATCGTACAGCAACGTTTGTTGACTGATCCTCAAGGTGGACAGGACTTTGTGCTTTGAAGTCGCTACGTTTTGCACCTAATAAAATAAAGTGATACGGTAGTTCGTGTTTGAAGCCAGTGTCTTATAACTTACTTTGCAAGGATTGACATCAAAAAGCAGTATCCAGTCAGAAAGAAGGGAACAATGGAACAAGGTAAGGTTACAATAGGATAGTCTCCAGCATCGTTGTTTAAGTTTCATATTTGGTGAAAGAGTTGCCAAATGCTTATAATACGAAACCCGTTGTAGAGTGCTGGTCTGTAAACTCGTTTGACGATCAATGTTTTGCTAATGAACGTGTTGGACCGCACTAGCATGCATTCCCAAACAGTGAGATATAGGAACATGAAGGAAAACTTGTTGTTAATTTGGAAATGGAACAACAAAAACGTAAGCTTGGTCTCATGGTATGTTTCTTGGCTCGAGCAGGCGTCACTGATATTTTTTCGTTAACTTCGGAGCCTCTGTTTACAAGCTATGTACGAGATCCACTGGCAAGTTTTGATCGATGCAGGAATGTTGCGTCTTTGATCAAAAATGTAAAATAAGCATTGAAAGCTTTAGAGCAAACCTTCAAGATTTTATAGCATTAAGTCAAAGATGTTTTCCCTTTGTTGTGCATAGCGTAATTCTGCATTTAACTGAATGTAGTTGAAATTTGGACTCTTGTCAGCAAAAAAGCTGATTGCTGTGGATGGGAGATAAATCTAGCTTGAAACAAACGGCCTGCCGAACCTTAAAAGATTTAAGTGATGAATCCACTAGGCTTCGGAGTTGATGGTACAACAATCTATCAACGAAACCAAATATTGATTTTTTAAAAGCTGCATTAATGAGATGGAAACAGAACCAACGAGTAGAGCGACAGATTCTGATTAAGGTTAAAGGTGACGTTCTTCAAATGTCCACGATTGGCAGAGCATCTGCCGATTGTGTGGGTGGAGACACCAGGCAATACAGCTGCGAGAATGCAGCGTGCGTTCTGTCGGTCCCGGCTGTTGTGCATTGATCGGGCGCCTCTGTAAAGTAGTTGAAGAGTGAACAGTGCCGAGGCGATTTGTTTTTTGTGATTATTATCAGGTACACTGAGTTGGTGCAAGCTCCTATCACTGGTTTTGCGATTTATTTTAGCATAAGCCGCATGTGAAGCCGCAAATCGGACTTCATCAGCGGTAATGTACGTTTTCGAAAACTTTGTTCTACACTATTTGTAATGAACCGTGTTGCTTTGTACGTTGTACACTGAACTGCTGGACCTTGAAATGCACCAAAATTTGTGTTGAGTGAAACGCGCTTTAAGCGACAACCGACAGGACTGCAGATTGTAAAAGCTGCTCAACCTAGCAGTGATGCGCGAGATATTTTCAAATTATCGCAAGCTTTTGCGTGACAATCGAAGCGAACCGTTTCCATGCTCAAGACTCTTTGGTTGATCTTGTTTTGAAACACGCGTCGCGCTTGGTTACCGCGTCGAGTTTGACGAATCTGGCAAATTTCAGGAACGGAAACTAACTGCGACTGACTGCGAGACTGTTGTGCGTGGGGTCCCGCAGAGCAGATGGGCAAGTTACTTTTAGTTAAAGCAAATTCTTCTCTGATATCGCGCAGAAAACGCGAAATGATCCCATCGAGCTGATCTCCACAGTAATTTAATCAATCTCTGCAGTCTGTGATACACACTGTCAGTAATTTCATTTCGTGCGACGCAACTTTTATCCAAAGAATTTTCTATTAGCGAGTAGCTTCGATTCGACAGTTACTGAAGTTCTTATGAACTGAAATTTTCGACACTGTTGAATGCGAAATGATCTATCGACATTATCTTGGGCGGAGTCGCTTCATTGAGCGGAGCAGCTATTTGATACAATTTTATCCATTATTCTCACTCGACCTATTTTCCAATCGCCGCCAATGTCGTCGAAAGGTGACCGATTTCCTGCCAGTGTTTCTTGTACAGTCGAACTGCTGCTACACTGCTACAGTTTTTCGCTGTGTAGCAGAACACGTTAACGAGACAGCTGGAAGAAATTTAATGAATAAAACATTTCCTTTTGCTTTCTAGTGTTTGAAAATGTTGTCAATATCAACAATAGTATGCCTGTTAATATCTATACACTGTTTTCATGCCCTTTATGCTCAGAAAATAGTGTCAATTCGACAAAATTACTTGGAAGAGCAAGCAACAGGTAACTTGTTTCTACTTTGTTTTATTACATGGAGTAGGCTTGTATTCAGAAACATTTGTGCAAAAGATTTTGATTAGTAAACAAAGACTGAGTTACGACTAATCGTAAAGTCGGTTTACCAACCCTGTTGGGTGTTAGTAAATTGATTGAGCCAAAACCGAAAAGCTTGCTAAAGTTGTCAACAGTCCGACAATAGTTAAATTATCATTTGTATGGCAGGCCGTTAAATGAATGAACTTCAGAATGCTTGATTTATACACAACTATGACGGGTTTTAAAAGTCAACCGATGCGAAAGTTTGTCAAATCACATTTTTTTGCGGAATTTTATCATGAAATCGCGACATCTGTGGTGAATTGCTAGGTTAATTGGATATATTGCCTCAACGATTTTTGATATGGATTATATGAATCTTTAACCTCTTACTGGGGGTCATGACTTCTCTAAATGACTTTGGTGCGTCCACTCACAGTGCTTATTAGACTTCGTGGGGAAAAGCAACACCTTTAAAATACTTGATTTTCTTTAGATTGCCTAACTTACGCCTTGTCTTAACTAAGAGCTGAAGAAGTTAACAAAAGTGTGGCAATCAACTTTAACCTTATGTTTAGACACAATAAATAGCAAATGAATTAAATGCAATAAGATTTGTAAAAAAATTAAATAAACACTTCTTCTAAGAAAAGTAGATCCTGTTCCAAAGAGTGTGTTTTGCCTTGTAACGTTTTCAGATGTTAAAATCCGAGAGAAAATTAAAGAACACTTGCCGAACACGTCGAGTCAACTTGTTTTGTAGAAAAACAAAAATATTTTGTTGGCGTAAAAGGTGAAGGTCCTATTACTTTATTTTGTACAACCTGTTTTGACTTAAACCTTGCGACAACCTTTGACTGGCATCCTAAACGATGAACTTCAACCAAACACAGAACTGCTCCTTGTAGTTTGTGACGTGGGAGTCCTTTCTAGGTTAGGTAGCAGTTTTTCGCTGTGTACCAGAACTGTTCCGTTTTCTTGCAGGCACGATCATTTTCAACCTCAAGGAAGATTTGCTGCCGTCTATCAGAAATGAAGTATCTTTTAAACTAATTAGTCAATACATGACGTCAAATACTGACACAATCGATAGAAGTACCGAGTGGATTGGTTTGGATGAGAGGTCGGGAATTGTGAGGGTGAAAAAGCCTGTGGACCGAGAAGTTGACTGCGGTAGAGATGAACCTCACCAGCAATGCGTCATTCACATCACGGTGTGTCCAAATAGATAGAGAGGAACGACTTTGTCGTATTGGCGATATTTAATGCAGAATACGACTTTGTCGTATTGGCGATATTTAATGCAGAATACGACTTTGTCGTATTGGCGATATTTAATGCAGAATGATGATCGCAAAAGTCTTGAAGGAACTACATATTCAAGTAACAGCATTAGCACTAGTTAGATTTCTGTAACTTTGACGTATGTTGTGGTAAACATTAACGGCAATAACTTATTGCAATGATGGCAATCACAGCAAAGCTGATAACTCGATTTTAACACAAACGTAACGTTTGCCGCTTTCTGAGGAATAAGCACTAGAGTATTAAATTCTAAAGGAAGGTCAACTTTTTAAGGTAGTTCATCTCCCTAGTTCTAAATAATTTCATTCATTTGCAGATAAAAAGACGACCGGAAAGCCATTTTCAGCTGATTACTCTGAATTTAGTTGTGACTGACAAGAACGACCACGCACCAGAGTTTCCACAACCCTCTATCATGATCAACGTCAGTGAATCTTCGCCTGTCAGTACCAGAATCAACCTGGATCGATTTCTAGCTACAGACAAAGATGCAGGTGAAAGAAAGTTAAGACGTTAATACCGATTGGTGCTGCTCGCATTTCTCTCTCAAACATGTTCAAATGAAAATGCCTGAGTTTGTGTTTGGCTGTGTTTCGATACAAGTGCATCAGCAAAAGGAGTTTGGCCAAGCAGCTTTCTGCCATGGTAAAAAACAATGGCAAAAGCTAACGGGATTTGATTAAATCATTTTAGAGCGACAATCAGAGCTTTTTTTGTTCCAGGTAATAACGCTGACATTCGCTACGAACTGTCAAGCAACAGATTTTTTGGTCTGCACCAACGGAAGGACGAAACAGGAGCACCTCATTTGGAACTTGTAGTCGCGGACGATTTGGGTATGATGAATTGTTTTGCGGCCACTTTCTGAAAAGACTGACAACAAACTGTTTCAGGAAGGAATTTTGGGTTTTAGAGGTGCCTCAGCTATTGCCATTAATGGTTGTACATCTTTCTCTTGTAACTGTCCTTCCCGGAGAGGCTTCCACAAATACTAATGGTTTATTATTCCCACACTGATCTGCTTCTGTCTCCTTATTAGCTTTTTCTTTCTAAAGTCCTTATTAGCTTCTTTCTAACGCATTTCTGCTGTCACCACCTTACTGTATGGCGAACGTGCAATTGCACTTTTAAATGATACAGGAAATGGGTGAAAATGACTGCTAGATCAGAACATGACATGCCCAGAACGAACGCCACGTTTTGCGACTTTACTGCAGAAAACACTGATAGAACAGCCTTCTCATGTCATGCTCGTTTGTGACTTCACTTCAACCCTGGATTGCGTTTGTCATGGCCCATCGTGGGACTTCGAATTCGTGGCGCATTTTGATTGACAGCCTTTCGCGTTCAAGTTAGCTGCTCATGTGAGACTCCCCGGGCTGTTCCTACAGTACTTGTTCGAATATATAAGTGCAACGGAATTGGTGACGCGAAAGCAAGTTGGCACAAGTCACTTCACGCGTCGCTCAGACTGAAAGTACCAAGTCTACCTCGCGGCGAACGCGGAAAAAGACATTGAAAATGCAATTCGAATGAATTACGAGCGATTCATTGCATGACAAACGGTTGATTTCTTCTAACAAATTCCTAGTTTGTTTAACCATTGCTGATTTCGCAATGTCGCAAGACAGAAAAATTGTTGGGTGCGAGCAAACATCAAAACCGAGCAGGTAACCTGTCTGTAGCAGTGAGAAGAGCAAGCAAGATGTGTTATCTCACATCGATGTCAATCGACACACAACAGGCATAAGCTATGATGCAAAAGCATGTGATGCAGCACGTGAGCCACACATCAGATTTTGCAAAACCTAATTTATTCTTAGTTAGTCCGTCTAACTAGCTCATCTTGGTAAGGATCGGCAATGGTGCTGCTGTCGGACTCACTGTCGGAGCTACTGTATCACATGCACGCTGCTTCGGTAACGTTCTGACAGCTGCTGCTGCTGTCAGACGTGCTTTTTGCGCGATCGTAATTATGACACTAGTTTCCACCGGTGTTCTTTAGCTCGGGCAATAGGTTGGATTTAACCCTCACCAACACCTGAAGTTGCCACGGATGTGTAGCTGTTATCTTCGTGAATACTTGTCTGTGAACAATTTGACATATAACGTTTACTTTTTCCCGGCATGTTGGAATGGGCTGCAGGCAGCGAAATGATTCCAAGCACTGCTCCACCCTCATGCCAACACATATGACCAAAAACACAAAAAAAACATATCACCAGAATTTGTATTTTTAAAGGCTCGCGGCTAGGCGCAGATTTTTTCGAACATCAGAGCCGATGTCTTACTTTATCACAAATTTGAAAAGAAAAACTCATTTCAATTACGCAGAAACCCGTGTTGTTTTTACACAAGGTTTCATCCAGGGTTTATAATTCTCTTATCATCCACATTCCTCGTAATTGCTTGGAGTTAGGTTGTACAGTTATTGTAGCTAGCTTAGCATCCAAAACTGTGGTTGTGGACACCTCCATAAAGAAATAATGCCTGTGTTTAATACGCAAGTGTTTTAACAGCAAAGGATAGTTTGAAATGAACTCCCGCTGAGAATTTTCACCTTGTTCGCGAATGCGTCTTTCCTGACCGTCGTCCAAAACTTTCGAGAAGTCAGATGCCCAACATTTCTTTCACAAATCTATCTTGCGTTTTGCAAGGAAGTTTACCTTGCTTACCTGATCTATTTCTGCTAATATCACCCTTTGATTTGTTCGTCTTCAGATCACGAAACGTCAAGGTTTGAAGATATGAAATTGACCGCAATAGACCGAGGAACACCAATCAAATCAAGCTACGTCAACATGAGGGTTCGAATAACTGACGCAAACGATAACGCTCCCGTGTTTGAAAAAACAGTGAGTTTTAAAATCTATTTATTCATAATTGTAAGCGATTCGATTCCTGTTTGACTTAAAATTCGGAAAAAGCCTTATTTTGTGAGACGCTGAAGGTTTGCCTTTGGCATTCATCTTTCCTTTATGCTGTGTTGTTCATCACCAGATTTACACAGTCCATGTACGCGAAAATCTTCCCGTTGATAGCGTCATTACAACTGTTGTGGCTCACGATGACGACAGCAGCAAATTTGGTAATATTCGGTACGGTGTGGCGGAACGTGGAAACACAAATATGGGGAGAAACCTTGTACGGATCGATCCTACATCAGGACGTGTTTTACTGAATTCGCCATTAAATCATGCCAGACATAACAAGTATGTTGAAGAAGTTATAAAACCGTATCGTTTTGTGTAGCTGTTAATTTATAAATCGGTTCGAAGCTTGTCTAAAGAAAGGCAACTGTTCATTTTGACTCTTGCTTCTGGTTTCAGCATACGTATAGCTCTTGCTGCAACGGACTCAAACGGACCAGAGAAGAAAATTGGTAAAACCATTCTGCAGCTCGTAGTGGCTGACGTTAACGACCACACACCCGAGATCCGTATCGACATTATTGCATTTAGCAAAAACAATATCGGTAAGTACAAATCATCGACTTCTACTTTTAGAACTCACAAGTTTTTTTTCTTGAAAAATGGAAATCTGAGGTACAGATTTAAAACATCCATAACTTTACGTGCAGATTTTCCAAACAGTAGAGAGACAAGGTTTGTCGAAAGTACACTATGTACTCTATTTGCAAACCGCATATGAGCTAAGTGCTTTTGAGAATCCCATTTTTCATTCAGGCACACTTAACATCTTTCGTGTAACTCCTTCAAAATGCTTGGGAACAACTACTGCTCAAGGCCAGAACATGCTGCTTTACTTTATATGAAGACAAAATAAGAGCTTTTTCAAGAAGTATTCTCCTAACTAGAAAGCATATTGGATCAGAGAACAATTAGCGATATCAACTGATGCACCTTGTTGTCATAACAATTGGGAAAGTTTAAGTTTTTACCTCTGTTTTTTTTGTCCAGCCTACGTTTCCGAAGGCGCAAAAATTGGAAGTTTTGTCGCCCAAGTGTCCGCCAGCGACGCCGACACGGGAGTAAATGGCAGGGTCGTGATTGAAATCTCAGCACGCGTGACTAGAGTTCCCTGGCTAGACGATGAAGTGGAGGGTGAAGATGCAGATAATTACTTCATCCTGACAGAGGGACACTTAATCGCTACAGCGAACGTGTTCGACCGCGAAACCTACCCTGGTTTCGTGATTAACGTGAAGGCCTGTGACAGTGCCATACCAAAGAGGTGAGTGATTTTCGCCGCAAAAGTTCCTTAAAGTATGGAACAACGTGAAATTGTGAAATTAGGAAGTCTTGCAAAATTGCATAAGAAATAATAATGCAACATCTTTATTGGATTAGTGTTTCCTGCACATCTTATAAAGCACTTTTTACTTGAAAACAATATCATGCGTTCAGGTGCTCCAGCAAGAATTTGACAATGATGTTGCTAGACGAGAATGACAACTTTCCAGTATTTGACCAGCATTTGCAAAGGCGCGAGCTTCAAGAAGGATCAAAAATAGGAACCGTTGTTGCTACGGTTTCTGCAGCGGACCATGATAATCTCTACAAGCCGTCGTATCGTCTTGCACAGGTACTGACACCGGAGCCGGTTTTATTTTACACTAGTTTCCTCGTCTGCTGAGTTTGCTTGTCGTTAAATCAGCTTTTGCACGAAGACCTTTCGCTTTGCTGTCAGGTGCCGACCACATGTCTGGTTTCTGTTTTTGAAAGGGAGAGGATCTGGTGGAATCACGAAGCGGTGAAGTGCGTTACTCGCTGCAAGGAGGGCTGGGATGCTTCGTTATTGATGAATTATCTGGCAAGATAAAAGTGGCAGCAAAACTTGACTACGAGTCAAAACCAGCTTGGCTGGTATGCCCATTATTTCATAATTTTATGACAATTTGCTCAATGGCATGCTACGTTTATACATTGACATGGTATTTGTAAATTTGCCCTATACAGAACTGTTTTGATTGCGAAGCTTGAAAGTTTTTTGCGTCTATAATGGAAAAAACAACAAAAACTATATGCTAGCTATAACACAACGTGAAAGTTTCTGGACAAAGTTTACGTGCACGCGCTAACTCATCATTGAACAAAAACAGTTTTTATCGTCTAATAAACGTGGGTGTAGTGGGATGGGAACGCCTGCGAACGGCGTTCCTGCACCTTTTTCACGTTTTGCTTTAAAATGAGTTTGAAACTGTTTTAAAATGGCTATTTTTGGGTGCGTTCCCACACCATTTTTGTTAGCACTACATCCCTGCTAATAAATGCAATGATTGTTATCCACTATGCAATGTACAAGTTGTCACTATTTCTTTAGCTCACCGTCACTGCAACCGATGAAGGAATTCCGTCTAAATCCACTGTCACCAACTTAACAGTGGATGTAGTGAATATTAACGATAACGCACCTTTCTTCATCAAACCGTCAGTCAACAACTCATCAGCAACAGCTACTATCGTGGATGAAGACATCATTATGACGATTGAAGTACGTCTGTGAAATGTTGTTCCGTGTTATAGTTTAGGT
>JGI24021J15306_10002632_pt1 | contig 19626 bp, 6 predicted proteins | sample Ectturendosymbi1_FD_15306 | JGI IMG/M metagenome (IMG submission 15306)
TTTGGAAACAGGACTATGACGTCAAATTGTGACGTCACAAACAGCGCACACCAAATACAAATGACTACCCTATGCCGCTGAATGAAACCCCCCCCATGAAAAGTTTCTGCTTACGCCGGAACTTCCAGATCTGGTTCCGCCAACTTGAAATTTTGGCTCCGGCTCTGGCTCCAGCCATCCAAAATTGCTTGTGCTCCGGACTCCGGCGCCACAGCCCTGGCCTCAACACTGGGCGCACGAGCATCTGGAGTGGCGTTGTTTTAATCTTGCCTCAGTCTTGATTGACATTCAGTGCTGCGAGTCTGAGGCGGCTTTGTCGCCTGGTGGCGCATTCCTTTATATTTTAGTATGTTCAGCAATGACGCCAGTAGATGTCATCGGTATTGAGAGCGTTTGGAAAGAAACATCTGGCTTTGCGCAGCTGCTGACTTCACGCTAAAACATGCACCACATGTTTCTGTTTATACAAACAGCCTTTTTATGTATTACACGAGGGGTGTGCAACCCGTGGCCCGTGGGCCAAAAGTGTCCCGTGAGCTGAAGTTTCGTGACCCCTGGAAAGTTCCAGATTTCAAATACAGTGTGGTCCGCGGGTCAAAAACCTAAAAATATATCAAGAGAAAAATAATTTGCTGTTGTGCCAAGCTAAGCTTTGCGGGAGGTCCACAGTGAACTCGCGAAGCTTGACACATGCAGTTGCGGCACGTGGACCAAACTGGTCATGTGCATTTGGCCCGTCTGTGCTGCACGGTTGCACACCCCTGCATGAGACTTTCACATTCAAGCTGAAACAACCTTCCTGTGCATGAAAGTAAATAAATTGAAACAGTGAAACAAACAAAACAATTTTGTTGCCGGCTTCTGCTGCAGGTTCATAGATTGAAATACAAGCAACCAACTAACGCATTAAAACGACATATTAAACAAATTTTTCACAAACAATCAAAAGTCAACCGGCTGTTCTTAGGCCGTTCAACGACGAAATATTCATTTTATTATGGCAAGTGCTGCGACTAATATATGTAGCCTACTGCTGAAACGAAGCCTAATAGAAACCAGCATAAGATCTGTGATGCTGCAGTTTATATCAATGGAAATTCCTCACAACAGTTCATTGTTATTCCGCTTCAAACAGATCATTGCTGGCCAATGAACGTGGACTTGGCTTCAAAGTTGTGACCACCTTCAAGAGTCGAATGCATGAAGATTGAAAAAATAGCCTCAGGCAGTAATAAAAAACTGGCGAACAATGCTCAAACCGCAAAGTCTAAAAATTGCAAAATGTTTTGCTGAGTTATTTATGGCAACAACGCGGAAATCACAGTTTGAATAAAACCATTTCAGACACACAAGTGTTGTATTCAGCAACAAACTTCAGTGAATCGATTATTGTCACTGCAGTTGGCAGATCGGCCTCGAAAGGCGGTCGGTTAGCTTGCAGGTTAAATAAAGATAGTGAGGAGAATGATTCTAACTTCAGCGTGGGGTTTTAGTCCCAAAGTAAAAGTTACGCCCCAATTGCAAACTCAATCCTGTTCATGCAGTTTGAACCAGCGTTGACTTACGTGGTGTCGGCTCCAAGTTTGAACACAAGACTGGGGCAGCCGCAGCAGTGAGTATTCTTAATAGGAAGCATAAATGTCAACAGCAGAGTCTTCACGCGCACATTGTCTGGTATGTGCAGTTAATCCATTATGCTTCCTTCTTGTTTGCAGTCAGAGTTGAAAATCCCATCTGCGGCTTGTTGAGGATTAATGCTGACGCAGTGACGGAAGTTGCAGTTGAACGGTCGGATAAATATAAAAAAATAGGCGTAGCCTACTCGCAGCATTTTTTAGTTTTGTTTCTGTTACATTTCAGAAACCGTACTCGACGCTTTTTGAGTTGGCAGCAATTTTTGCAGGTAATAAGAGGCTAGAGAACTGTATGTGCATGGAAGTCGTAGGTTGGAAAATATGCGAAAAGTTCTCATGTCCATGTTGAAAACTTTGTGTTTATCTCCTACCTAGCGCTGGCCGCAAGAAATACTATTAGGTTTTTCAACAACGGTGGATGTTGTTAAGCAAATCTTGCGGCGCTGATCTCAGCAAGGGGCAGTTTGAAGTCACACGTGCTTATTGTTTTATCTCTCCCCTTCCTGGCCACATCTGACCAACTCTGGCCGCCTTTATTGCCCTTACTCCTATGTTCATTGTCTCTGACCTTTCTTAACAGCCAGTGAGTGTTCAGCAAAACTGATTGCCCAGCATGCGCAGGAAAGAACTGTTGTTCAAATTGCACAAATGGTCTTTTTGTTTCCAGTGAACACTGTTGACATCGACTGTTAACGCATTTTATCAACGCTGTACGTGGAATGTTAACTGAAAATACACTTGTGTCTTTCAATGCAACCTTCTCGCATTTACAGGACAAACAGTCGTCTCAGCAGAACCTCATTATTCTAAGTATGGATATAGCGATGTGCTTCTTACAAACATTTACAAAAACTTTATTTCACAGATTGTTACCCCCTCATTTTCGAACCACGTTTTCAACTCCTACAACGCTGCACACTTAACTTGTTACAAAACCTTGCACGGACTTTAATGTATTTTTAACCTCGTCATTTGAATTGCAAACCATAACAGGAAAAGGTTATCGCATTTGTTGCTTTATTCCTAACTATACAAGCGAGACTTTGTCACTCACCAAAATATATTCAAACCGTAGTATACGGTATTAGCAATTATATAACGATGTTGAGTCAGAACGTAAACGTTGAAAGTGCTGAGTCAAACTTTCCGCACCACCTTAATTTGTTAAAAAAAGAATTGATGACTCAGCAGTATCTGGTTGATCCAAGGCAATGCGCTGCTTTCTATTTTGTTGAAATTTTTAACCATTTTTTCTCGAAGAATGTTTACTTTCTTCATGTATCAACACGTAATGCAAAATAGGACAACTTAAGCTCAAGCTTAAAATTCACAAGTATTACGACAGCCACGGACATTCGACTCAGAAGCTGTTAAAGATATGTTAAACGACGTCATGATCACGTTTCGAGCTGCCATCATTTTTGTAATCACGTTGCTCATCACCGGTATGTGAATGCTCATCCTCGGGATGTTGATGCTCATCCTCGGGATGTGGATGCTCATCCTCGGGATAAGGTATCTCATTGCCGAGAAGTTGATGCTCATCACCGTGATGTTGATGCTCATCCTCGGGATGTTGATGCTCATCACCGGGATGTTCATGCTCATCCTCGGGATGTGGATGCTCATCCTCGGGATAAGGTTTCTCATTGCCGAGAAGTTGATGCTCATTACCGGGATGTGGATGATAATTATCGTGAATGTCCAAAACATCTATGCTGATTTTTTCTTCTGAACCCATTCCAGACATCTCCAGTATGTTCACCACAGCCACAGGTCGCATGACTGAAGAATCTGTTGTTATGAATAACAACAAAGTAATTTAATATAATTCAAATAGCAACAAGAGATTAAGAAATTGAACCATTCAAACTAATAAGGTGCTTGAGGAACAAATTGGGGAAGGAGCAGTTTGGTGTGCTTCCATGCGTGAAACCACATAATTTTATGAACTGTAGTTGGGAAGTGAAACGGAGTGCAAACAATTATGTTGCGGAGACGCCAGGACTTCGGTAAGCAGTACTTTAATCACGTTCGATGGCGACAATACATAAGAACAGGGTAAAAAACTGGCGAGTAACTAATAACTATCGAAACGTTGGCCAGTTTTTAACGTGATTTTGTGTTTTATTGCCGGTAGAACCTGATAAAAAATTTGTTTAGGAGCGCAGACATTAGACTAAGGGAAATGTTACCTTGAATACACCGGTGTTTGCTGTAGTAATTCGTCCAATGCATTATTCAGTAAAATGTTAATTTTTGCAAATTCACCAAAGTGATGATTTTGATTGAAATGTTTTGAAAATGGTGGCAGTAAAGAAAAACCAAGTGAAACACTTCAAGGCGTAAATGGCATGAAGCAGATGTAGAATGTGGAACAATACAAGACTAAAATAGTTCGTGCTCTTAAAAAAACACAAATAAAAAAATGAAACTGTGGAGGTCGAAGCCAGTAAATGAAGGTGAGATATTATAAAAAACAGCAAGTTTTTAAGAATAATTTGCGATGAAAAGCGATTCATACATCTCGGATTTTCCAAAAGTTTAAGTTAAATATCTNATGAACAATAAAAATTTTCTGNAGTGAAATTTAAGGCGCGTGCAATCTTGTGTGCATTTTACACCGTTTTGTGCATTGCGATCAACAAAACCCAAAGATTTATTAGAAGTAGTTAAAAATCCTACTTTTCAGGCAGTACTGCTCAACCATGCAAGTAAAATGTATTGCGCAAGTTATTTTCAACATAATTTCAAGAAAGACTACGGATATTTTCCATCACGTGATCAGAAGGCGTAATGCTTTACGTCATCAAATGTTGTCTGTAGCTAAATCCAACTAGAAGGAATATCTAAACAACACACGCAATTTACTTTTCGTGGAAAACTTAAGTTGGTCATGAGAGATCACAAGATTTACTGATCAATAAAACATCGGATAATTTTCAAGAAACATTTTAGTTAAATGCCGGAATATTGTAGTATTTTGAAATGTTTCACGGCCCTCCAAAACGAAGTCAGCGGAACACAAGTGGCTCACTGGATAACTGGAAACGCTGAAATAAAAGCGTCTTTTTTCATCGGAGAAGTTTTGTTCCTGACTAGTTTCGCTGGAGATGGAGACGCAGCAGAGGCTGTGAGAGTTTGCTGGGAAGGGTAACTTTGCGGTGACGGCGTTGTGGCTTTTACGCGTTGTTGACAATTCATGGATCATGAAAAATGTATCCGCCTATATAGAAGCAAGTGACAGATATGTAATGTTTTAAATGTATGCTTTTAAATAGCACTGAAATGGATTTTTGGTCTCGGATACCTGCAGGCTGTGATTTGCCGCGTTTGGGATCAAATGTGTTTTTCTCATTTGAAAACACTGCAACTTGTATGTTTTTGGCAGTGAAACAGTTTGTTAGACCTATGAGAGGCATTATGACTGAATGAATGCTTGTGGGGCTGTTTGTCCTAGGGCCGTTGTGGTGGGGTGGGCCACGAAAAATGTATTGCAAAATTCTTTTAGCACAAAATAGATAAAATTATCGAATGAAGACTATTTTCTGTAAACATGTTCATTTTGCTGCTCTGTGCATTGGTTTGATTTAAACGTTGCACACCTGAGTCGATTGTACATTGCTCCTTTATCGTGATGATTGTAGGCAAAATCCAACTATTAGTTTTTTTCTTTTTTTCCAGCTATTTTGAAAGCAGTAAACAACATATAAGTTGTACAAATGGATATGAGGAAATTTTGTTAGAAATCTTGCAAGCCTAGCGCATGGGCATTAGAAGGGGGAGGGCAGGGCGGCCATTGCCTACACCTACATTTTGAAATTTGACATTTTTCAATGACAATATTTGCAAAAAAGGTTGTTTTCTTGGTATCGAGAAGGAAAAATAAATTTCACTTTGGGCCCCCTAAAAATCTTTTTGGCTACCTATGAAAAAAATCCACTATTGGTCTCTCCCCTGGTAAAAATCCTTCCGATTCGCATGGGTTTATGCTTGTCAGAGTAGCTGCAGGTGGTGAAAAAAGAATTTGAATATGACATATTGTGAGTTTGTCTCTAACGTAATTGTAGTGGTCCTTTCATCTTATCACCAATCAAATATTCACATTTACGAGTCAAGATAAATATGAAAACTACAAAAATACAGTCATTTCAATGATGTTGTGCATACTGTCCCAAGGAGATAAAAATTTTGACAAATGTTTCCTCGTAGGGCCTACTATGGATCATTTTAAGCAAAAACCATTTACCCTATTAAGGTGACTGGTTATTCTCTGTACTACTTACTTTTCATTTGACAGAGTGGGGGAATTGACTGTTTGGGTTCTGTTTGTCAAAGTTGTTTGCAAAGCTGCAGTTTGGCATCTGGTAAAAATCTCAGAGAAAATTGACGAGATGAAAATGATGAAAAAGAATGCACTATATCCATTGCGTTGTCACAAATGTCAAGTACATTTGTTCATAGCAAAAACAAACATATGTTTTTGGAATTTTCCCAAGCAATGAAAACATTGAACTACGTCTTACATTAAAACAACTTGACATTTGTGACAACACATGTGAAACCAGCTCTCATTCACTCCCTCGCAAGTATTTTTATGGTTCTAGAAATTAGGTGGAGGGTGGGGTTATGTTTTGAGGTTGGGGATTGGATTAGGATATTCACAGAGAGATTTCTGAAAATTGAAATCAGGAAAAGCTGAATGTCGAAAAATGTATATGAGAGTTGGCCCAATTTTGGTAGTATGGTAATGTTGCATAGATGAGTTGGATTTGTATATTTATGCATTTTCCCGCAAAATAACTTCCTTTCAAGAAGTTTTGATGTGCTACATCAGAGGGAACTCTGTTTAGGCACTGTAACACAGTTTTTCAACGTTTTGTAAAAGTCAGATGTTGGTTACATCTGTGGCCATGTGGCATGTGATAGAGAGAAGTAATATTTCATAAAACGAAAAACAAAGCAAAATGATGACGTCACAAAATAGACTTCCAAAAGGGGCACAAATCCACTTCGAAAAAAAATTTGGATGCAAAACCGAATTCTTGTCCATAGAGGGTTAAACTAAAGGGAAGTATTAGGTTATCTTTGCAATTTATAGTGAAATTACGATAATATTGAAATGAAATTTTTGCTGAAACGTTGTTTACTTATGTTAAAGTTCAAAAAATTTTATAAGTTATTGTTTGAAGTTTTCAAGAACACAATTTTAACAAATCCGGACGAGCAGCAAGCGAGCTTGCATCAAACAAACAAGCAAAGTACCTGTAAAACGTGCACATAAAGAAACGCTCTTTAAGTTGGTATAGGGGGGGGGTTCCCAACCGGAGATTCTAGGACTCCTGGGGGTCCAATACAAAATTTTCGTGGATCCGAAATGCGATTTGGAGATTGAGAGTTTGTATATTCTTGGACGTATTTTTTTCAAAATAGCTGAGATTTACGAAAGTTTGCAAGTGCAATTACTCAAAAGAACATTATCCAGCCAAATTATTCCAGCTAACGTCACTAAATTAACAATTGAAATTGCTAAATGCCTGCATTGCTATTTCTGCTTCACGCTTTGGTTACCACGCAGAAGATGGCGGGTGATGCGATTGTAAGCGCATTGTGACGTTTTAAATGTTTATGGCGCAATTGTGGCAAGATTGTTGTTTGATGCAAGAGAACTCGGATGTATCTGGTGTTCAACCACGCAAAGTTACCAGAAATTGAGTACAAAAGCCCTGTCTATTCTAGTGCTCTTTGCAACGACATGAATCTGGATTTTCCTCTCTACTGCATTTAAAAACAAGTATCGGAACCGTTTGAACCCCTCGAACGATTTGTGTATGGCGCTGAATGACTGTGCGTCAAAGCGTGAGAAGGTGATTTCAGATAAGCAGCAACAAAAGAGTAACTAGTTTTGTTTCTAAAAGCTAGTAAGATATGAAAGTTAAACAGGACGACTGAATGTTTTCTGTTGTGTTGCCAGTAGGCCTACTACGTATTATGAGCAGTAATTAAGAAAATGAAGATACTGCAAAGTCAGACTCTTTTTGTTAATTCTACACTCTTTTCAAACGAGGGGGCACGAACGCCACCTTATTTTTATGAAAGGGGTTCCAGCTTAAAAAAGATTGGGAGCTTATGGTACAGGGTAAAAAACGGACAGCATAGATGCGAAGGTTCATGCACACTTGCGACGTTATTGTTAGAAGGAATATTTGATGGGGACCATTTGCATTACAATTCATGACATCCTCGAAGGAGCTTTAAAACATTTTAACAAGCAAAATGCGAGTGCAGCGTTAGACTAGAACAGGGGTTCCAAACCTGTGGTACGCGAAGGTCTTCCAGGTGTTACGCGTGTAACTTACATTTTATCACAAAAACCTGGATTCACAGCTTTCTTGTTTACGTATTGGGCTTTGTTTCTAAATAAATAAAGTTTCCTGTAACCGCTATTCCTATTGTTTCGTAACATTTTGACTTTCGATGTGCTGTTAACAAATTTACGCCACGCATCGACCAATTGGTGGAAGGTAAACAAAAACAAAAATCTCATTAAATCTAGTTGTGGACTTTTATTGTTATTTTAATGCATATTATTATTCTCAGTCAAGTAAGATTCGATCAAATTAGTTGTTCTGGAAGATGTGGTACGCATTGAGAATACGGGGTGCCCAAGTGGTACGAGATCCTAAGGAGTTTTGAAAACCCCCGGACCAGACTTTGCTGATGCAGTTGCAATGATAAGAATCTTACTTTGTAGTACTGTTGCAGCACAAGAGATGACTAAACTACAAAAAGATGCATTTGCTGCAATAAAAATACCACAGGGTCTACAAATATAATATTATGACTAAGAAAATTAGAAATAATGAAAGCAATAGTTATCTTAAAGTTTTGGAAATAACTCTGAAGTGGAAGTAAAGATGTTTTTTGCTGTAGGACTGCATAACACGGTTGGAAATGATCTTACACGCGAGAAAAACACTTGGAAACCTGGAAACCGATTCATGTCTTATTAGTTAAGATGCTTTCTAACTTGCTTTTCGGGAGTTTTATAAAACAAGCAGTTGGACGACAGGGTTCGTTTTGCGTGAAAAGAATATCAGGCTTGGTAGCTTCATCTGCATGGCCGTAGATTAACGTGTTGGTATTAACAAAGCTAAAGAATTAATTAGCAGAGCAAAGGCGACATTTTGAATTCTAATGCCAAACAAACCACGACACCCATGTTTACAGTTACAGCTCATCAGACCGGTGGTGTTTGCCCATGCAAAATATTTTTACAGTAAGTTTTGAACACAGAAACAGAGTAGAAAACAATAAGCTGTTGTCGTCAGGGCCCACCTCCATCCCTGGCGCCAATAGAATCGCCACTGAACTCCTGTTTGGAGTTGTGCTACTTGTTTGACTGATGTGTTTACCAACGTTTTTTAGAAAGCTTTCGGTAGCATTTGTATAGTGTAAAAAGAACTTTACATCACTTGTGTCTCGATTCAGTGGCGAGCCTTAAAGAAGAAGCATCAAACCCTAGAGTTGAAAGAAACTTATTTTTTATTTTTAGAGAGCGTGGTCTATGCTGGAGCTATTCTAAGATTTAACTCCAAACTCATTTGAGAAGTTATGTTGAGCATAAATTTGCAACTTGCTTCACACTCATTCTATACTGTCTGCTCGAAACCAAAACCAATGAGTGGATCTTTCCTCCTGGATGCTCCCAAACTCTTCGGTTTTGTGCATTTGGTTAAGGTAAATATTTGGGTTATGGCTCTCATTGAAAGCTGTGAAACTTTGTAAAGATTAAATTTCAAATTAATTCAAACCATCTTTTTCAAAATTTTTTCTCGCCTCCTGATTGTCTAAACATATCTATAGCGGCAAACAAAGAAGCTACGTGACTAAAACCAACACCAAAATAGCTTTGCCTGATAACATTAAATGCATGACACTGTTAAGGTTTGATTTACTAAAAAATTTAAAGACCTGCTGGTACTTTGGAATGGAGCATAAATTTGCTTCTGTGATGATCGCAACTCATTGACCCAGAACACTTAACCCCGTTTTAGCCTCGTGAACAACAAATAGGGGTTCATGTAACCCATTAATAAAATATAAAAAACAAAATTTTAATTCAGTTAGGTTGATTACACAAACTACACTGGAAATGTTCCTCTTATTCCGTGGTTAGTGCACTAATAAAGTTACTTTGTACTTTAACTTGATGTTGTATTGATGAAAAGGAAAACCACACCTGAGCGGGTGGAACTCACCCCAGTTTAGTGTCGAGAGAAAATTCCAAAATCTAAGCTCATCAAAACATATACTCCATTTTGAAGAACCTCTTCTTCTCCATACTGGTAAGGAAGCACGCACTGAGTGAATTGCAGCCCTTAATTGCCACAATTGCAGCGATACAACGCATGGGAGAAAAACTCACGATAACTATGAAGCGAGGTGATCTTAACTCGAAACCACGAACTTTTCTCCATTGGGGAAAAGTGCAGACAGCGCGCACGAGGTTACGCGCAACAGTCGAGATGTCAGACAAATATCGACAGCTTCTGAAGTGTGGAGAACGCTGTTGCGTTTGTTTACATAAGAATAATAATACGGCACGCCTGACGGGGGTTTCTTCAACCTCAATTTGATATTGTAGGGTTTTAAAAATGTATAAATTATTTGACACTCGAGCAACGACGAAATTAACTTCGTCAATTTACATTTATGACAAGCATTAAAGAATGTCCGACCTATTTCATTCGCACTGATTCCTCAACATCCTGAAGTTTTAGAATTTTTAAAAATGTACGCCAAAACTACTGAAATAATATTTGATTTGCAAACCTGCTGCAAGAAAACATGAAAGTGATTTTTCAAGTCTTGGTTCTAAAACGCATTTTGATCTTTGCACTGCGAGTAAAATTGAGTGAAAGCAACGACAAGATAAACTTGGAAAAATCTGAGAGCTTACGAAAACATTGGTTTTGGAGAACTGAGTTTTTTTCATGAAAAGTCTTAAATATTGAACACACCTTTCTTGCAAAATAAACGCATGAAAGAATTTTGAAAGAAAATGTTATTTCATAAAACCTTGTTACAGCAAAAGTTAGATTTTCGCAAAACCTTTTTTTCACATCACTTCCTAAAAACAACATACTATTTTTCACCTGCACGATGAGCAAGGGCGAAGATGATGAACAACAGTAAGAAGAAGAATGTTGTCTTCATTTTGAATTTATAATCTGCAAGAAAACATTTTTATGAGCAAACAACTTACAAAATAAAAATTTTAATGAACAACTGTGCTAACAATGCTGACAAGAGCAACAAGACCTTTCAGCTTTAATTTAAAATGAGCTCAAGTAACATTTGAACGTCACAGGAAAATAACTTGAACTTATCTCTTACCTGTCCAAGGTGGATCGATGCTTTTCAGTAACGAAATGGAAAGTTCTGGAGACGATTTCAGGCATTTTATAGTCAGACTTATCTCCCTGCGGCTGTGGTGGCCGACATTACTGAGTGAAAAAACAAAGCGCTTCGCAAAAAGAGAGCGAAAACAAAGGTAAACATAAGCAAATGACCAGGACCACAGGTCTTGACAGCTTTTCACTCTTTACTCTTCGTACCACAAATCTTTCGTTTCCGTGGCACTCCACTTCATTACATTTTCTCAAAGGGACAACAGTCTATTCAGATTTAATCACTGCTTGAACAAAGCGAATAGTTTTCTTGCTTACGAGTCCTGGACCGTCCTGCACCCGCGGCCATTCCCTCCCCGTCAAGACTTCTAAACGATTCCGGAGAAACGTCGCAACGAGGCGTTGAAGACGTTTGAAAGTGAAACAATTGACGGTGCTATGCTGGTGCATAGAACATGTGAGAAAGATCACGTGATAAACTTGAGATGTCTCCAAAAACTAAACCAACTTATACAGCAACATACGTTTATTTCATTCACCAACAAAACTTCAAAAGAAATTCAAAAGAACCTAGTAAGCATGTTTTATTTTTACAAAGGTTTGCTTTTTCTGAATGCAAATTCAAAATATCACGAAGCACTTTGTAGTTTGTTGATCTGTGAATCCTGACAAAGGCTTCATCCGACCGTCGTTTGTATCCCGTGCACTTTAGGGCTTCGGAGTTGGTGTTGTGGTGAAATACAGCATAGCGACTGCAACAGAACGCTGTACTTTTGACTCAAACAAAAGATTTTTAGAAGCTGCGCGACGCCGTTTGAACATCAGGCTTCAGTGTTTGTGATAACACAGAGGGAAACCGCAATCTAAACTATTTCGAACTGTCACGTTGACCGAACAGATTAGTTCAAGAGAAATTTTTTCCGTTAAAAGTGCACGGTGCAATCAACCCAATCTTTGTTCAACCGTTAGCCTTCATTCAAAATAAATATTTCACGTTTTTTGTCTTCGGACACTTTTCGATGTCATTCTGGTTGATGAACTAAATGATATTGCAAGGTCGAAAAACATACGTTCCTTGCAACCGGACAAAACTCGCATTTCTGTTTGTTCAATGTGTCAGTGGTCTGCATGTGGTCGACATTTCAATCGAATTTTCCATTGATGTTTGAATACGTTTGATGACTGATGCATGATCTGTTGATCGCATTTTTCGATTGAAGTATTTCAATGTTCGTGTCTTTCGTAATTGGTGACGGATGCTGGGTTTTTGCGCTCAATCGTGGGGGTGTTTGCATGGTCCCTGAAAAACACTCCAGCATTTTGGAAGTTGCAATGTCAATTCATAAAGTTTTCAAAGAACATTGATTTATGTATAAAAATGTTCGTTCACGTTTTCGTCTTGTGCAAGGTTCTGCGTGCGAAAGCTTTGCACCGGAAGTCCGAAATCAGTCAAATGAAAATTGTTGAACGATACAAATAGTCATAAAGATTTTGAAGGCCGATGCAACGCAATATGTTAAAAGTCAAAGACAGTTGCGATTAAACTTGCTTGATCTTTTGGATGGGGGTGCATACAAAGCATAGGCGCCTAGCTTGAAATGTCTACTAGCGTGCGAAATCCATGTTGTCACAAATATGTCGTCAAAACCTGCTAATGGTAAAATAATATCGGTTGAATTGCCCTAAATCGGCTTTTATACTAATGTCAATTTATACAGACGACTCACAATTATTTGATCACTCATATTTTTTCACAACGTTTAGAACACCTTCACAACAGATTAAAACTGGAATCATGAAAGTTGAAAATACACAATTACAAAAACATATGTGCGAACTGAAGCTCTATCAATCCAAATATCCGTCTTTCTTTCAACAGTTCGTCTGTCGCAGTGGAATAATTATTTAGTGAACAACAAGAATTCAACCTACATTGAGTCATGGTCGATAGGAATTAACTTTTACTGAGACGAAGTGCACTAAAGATACGCTCTGCCTCAGGTAATACAGGCCAATGCGAAATACATGCACTGCAAACAGGTAAAAGCCAGAACTATTTGTTAAAGTTCGGTTTTCCGAAGACAGTTTTAAAATAGCGTTTATAACGGGACTATTTAAATCATTGTTTGTCAGAAATAGTCGGGTTTGCAACTAACGCTCGTTTACATCGTCTTTCTATAAGTCACATAGAGCGGAGATGGTGCTTCTGTCTGCAATACAACTTAGAACTGATTCAAACTGCGAAGTTTTCCATTTCTATCCGAAAACGTTTCTCTACATTTCAGAATATTGCCTCTGCACTTGTTAACAAAGAACTGCTCAAAATGAAAAAATTAGTGAAAAATGAAAAATTAGCGGGTGTGTCGCACGCCATCATGCGGCGTCTGCGATGCAAGGTATTTGCTGCTGACTGAACAAGGATCTGGTTCTTACACAAAAAAGCAAAAAAGACGTAACTGTAGCAGTGCTTCTCGCACGTTTTTTAAAAAAACGCTGTTCTTTTTGGCATTTTTGGCGTAGGCCTATTTGCAGAAATCCCCACACGGCATCTCATAGTTCATGACAATCTGAAATTTAAAACTAAACAATGCTTATTATGACAGCACAATTGTTCTTGCATATTTTACTACAGAACTGTTTAAGATGGAACAAATTTACACGTTATTCTATTCAAGTACATTTTTTAATATCGGTTGTTGGATGTTCAGTGCAACGGCGGGAACAGACCAAAATTTTTGGGGGCCAAAATGTTTTTGGGGAAAAATGTTTGATTTTAGGCGAGCAACAGTATTTTGTTTGGGATACCGCCTTTCAAAGCACAAAATGACTAGATATGCTTAAAATTATGGTGGGCATGGCCACCTGGGTCCCCGTGGCTACGCCTGTGGTTGAGTGTAATCAATAGTTCAGTACTGAACAATTTCACAACTGTTCAAGAATTTCAAGGACGCTGGAAAGTGTTCAACGACACAAAATGTTTGTCAAGGTCAAGGAAAAAACGGTTTTGATAGCAAATTACCAAAGTCAAGGAAAGTCCTTGGCATTGAAAGACGTCTGGCAACCTCAGGCAATTGCCCGTCTACCCCCTGCGGACGCCCATGACTCCCCCCTGTGGACGCCCATGACCACGGATTCAGTTGTGCTTCTTTTCAAACAGCATAAAAATACGTGGCTTTCCGCTGTCACCAGTCAGTCACTGTCTTGCTGCATTACCTGCCACGATGTCTGCGTTCAAAAGCAGTGCTGCCACAGGTTTCTCTGCAAAAACCACTCGATTCACAAAATAATTCACTAGATCTGACAACAATTCATTAGATTTAAAAGTATTTGCGTCAAAGTTTGTAGTTTTGCTTGAAATGATTTAGCCATTTACTTTATCTCCCAAAAACCTTTATATCATTTGCAAGTTTGTTAAGATCCAGGAGCGTACCGAGGTTAGATGGCGCCCGGGGCAAGAAGCAAGTTTGTCGCCCCCATGTTCGAACCTGAGGTCTTTCGGAAGCAAATCTACTGTATTGAAGAAAGTACTTGTGATATCTTTGGGACTTCTTGGTACCCCCCCATAGTGATTCGGCGCCCGGGGAATTGTGCCCCCGTGCCCACCCTCGTTACGTGCCTGAATAGATCATGCTGAAGCCTGAAGCCTGGCAAATGCTGAAGCCTGGCAAATGTCGTATCAACAATCACCAGGATTTTTCCAAGAGCTGAAAACGACACCACACACAGAGTATTTTGGACCAATCAACCTAAGATTTATTCGATTATTTCTTCTGCAGCGTTCCAGCAACAAAAATGAAAATGTCGTCATAGCCAATCTTGCAGTGATAAAATGCGCGGAAGTGAAAACGATGGGAAATTTAAATTGGAAAGACTTGTTTGTACTGTTGGTGCAAATCTTCAAACAACCATTCACGTAATCAGTTGTTTACGGATTGAAAACGGCTGAAAATTAAAAAAAAAGGACATGCGATTTTCTTCAAACACATACTTTGCAAAAAATCACTAGATTGCATCGAATAATTACTAGATCATTAGGCCAGTCTAAAAACCACTAGGAGTGGCACCAATGTTCAAAAGCAACATGCGGTAAAACGTCTACTATCTTAACTTTGAAGATTTGCTGCCATGATATTGTTACGCAAAAGACCAACACTACAAAACTTCACTCTTAAGTTTGGCCACGCAAAGGAGCAGACACGAGTGAACTGCAAGTTCACTGCTGCATGACCAGTGCTCCCTTTAAGCAAATGTTTGTTTAGTTGCACACTAAACGTATGCAACTGCGCAACCATGCAGACGCACAAACCAGTGAAGCGTTCACAACGTTAAAAAGGCTATGCGATATATATATATATATATATCTACAGTATTAAATTTAGAATGTTGGATGTACGCGAAATGAGATCGCACTGCGCAAATTGTGTGGTGGTGCTGCGCAGTTGCGCAGTTACGCACCTTAGAGGTTACGCAGTTGCGCAGTTACGCACACTGTGCAGGACACCGGACAGCGAACCAGGTTCTTGTACAGTGTGAATGTCATACCGGCAAATAAACTGTCATTGCAAGAATTAAATCAATTTATTGGACCTGAGCTGCCAACTTCATGTTTTCTAGAAAATCGTGGTGCTTACTTTCAATTTCCAGGGGGGTGGCAAATGCCCGTTACCCCCTGCGGACGCTCATGCGTGGGCGTTGCCATTCGCCACATTCCTGAGAAATGTGGCGAGTATTCTCAGGCACGTCTAGTTGGGTCCCAAATCAACTTAAATTTTTCTCCTCAACCCCTTACAGAAATACGTAGCAACAAAAAGCGCCAAGTATGTGATTGCCTCCCTGATCGTAAACACACGTCCTTGCACAAATATTTTCATTATGACGTGCACTTTAACATGTGCTCGTTGTGGCATAAACCTTCAGCCATCAAGGCCACACCCTGAAAATGCATGAACCAACTTTTACTGTTTAAGCTTCGGGAAGCATCGGCACAAGAAGTAACTTCTCCCACTTGCAGTTAGAAATCCTACATTTTATCAGATCAGTTCATCAGTGGCTCAGTAGAGCTTTCGCAAACATAATTCTTTGATCTCGTAACAGCATTTGAACAAAAAATTAACCTCAAAGGAGGTTTCAGTGCATTTTTTCTTTGAGAGTAAGTTTTATATTTGCAAGCAATAAATGCAACAATTAACAAAAACAGTTTACTGAATATGGCATCTAATAACTGGCGTTTATTTTTGCATGTTATTCTTCCCCTAGTTTGACTCCCAAGTAGCCTATTGCGTTGCTAACTTGGTGGGACAAGTAGTATCCACAATACGTCTGAATGATTGAAAATCGTGGGTGCCTTTGCTTGTACAGTACTTTGTGTATTTTAATTGATGACGATAGACATTGGACTTTTGTGGCCATCCCGCCGCATATAAGGCTGAGTTCGTGAGCAATAGTGGAGTGAAGCTGATCGAGCGGTGAACCTCCTGTATTACTGTCTGCGGCAACAGAGCATTGAGGCTGCAACACCTGATGCTCGACAACGGTGAACAAATGTAGGAAAACTCATTCCACACACACAGGTGTAGGAGCAGGCATTTTTTGGGAGGTGCGAAGGACGTTTTGCCTGAATTTCCTGAAATTTTTCCGAAAATATTTTATGCGACGAACGATCCCTACAAATTTTTTGCAGCTGCTGGTTACTCATTAACTCTCACAAACTAAAATTCAAAGTTACTAGAAACAGCTTGTTGATTGTATGTGCTGTATATTTGGTGTTTCTGTGACATAATATACTTTTTATTGATACACTGACTAACAAAAAAGTAAAATTTCATTCATGGTTTTAACAAATGTCGAAGTTTCTGTTCTTAATTTTTTTCAGATTTGGCCCGAATTTTCGAGAAATCAAAGNTTTGAGGGTACACTCTCACCTCTTGCACACCCAACTTTCAAACAACTGTCGTCACAGAATGTATCGAGCTGCACTGGCATCGAGCACGCATTTCACTTCTCTAAAAATATGCTGCCTCTGATGTAGGAGAGCTTCAAATAAATAGTAATTATTTCTTTAAATTATAAAGAAACAGAAACCTCTCGCGGCGCTTTCATCCCGGTCAAGTTTTATTTGCAGCAGGAGGAAATGCGACAATGCAGTAGAAAGTTATTCAGAACTACTGTATGCCATTGTTTTATTTACAAAATTCTCGAAAACGTGTTGCTTGCGTGTTGGTGGGTATTCTACAGTGATGAGCACTGTTGAACAATGCACAGAAAATGATGTTGAATGTACGTTTTTAAGCAGTTCACCAAGAAAACATGTGATAGCCTTTGTGATCATGGCCTTTGTGATCACCATCGTCAACATGACCTCCACTTTGGTGTGTGACATTCTTTCCTTGCACATGGCAGCCGGGGTTGGAGTTCATTTCTTGGTGATCTCCGGTTTGAGTGCTGTGGGTGCCATGTTGCATTCCTTCTTTACCGTGATTGTCCTTATCACGAGAACCATCTTCAGGAGCATGATCATCATGGCCGTCACCACCATGATCAGTTGCATTTTTAGCACTATCCTGGTGTCCTTCATTGCCGTGATCTTCATCGTGATCATCCTGGCCATGAGGAGCATGATCAGTTGTGACATTTTTGTGAGATTGATCCTGGCTGGTGTGATTCTGGTGTGGGCCGTGATCTTCCGCGTCATGATCTTGATGGCCATCACCATCATGATCGTGATCTTCTTCCTTATGGTCGTGATGTTCTTGCGTGCTCGTGTTCATGTTTATGCAACCAGGAATCAAATGTTTCTCCTCCTTGTTTCCATCTATAAGTAATCAGATGTCTTACTAGCAAATATACATTGAGCCGATTTTTCGCACACACGAAGAGTTCTTTGTTCAGCCCTTACGTTCCTGACTCCGTCAACATCATTACTTTTGTGTGTGGTTTTACCCATGAATCTGCACATTATTCAATTAAAGTTTTGTTCCATCCAAGAATGTAGAAAACTACTTCTGGTTGCGTAACGAAGCCATTGGAATCTAAGGCACATATGAAGTATAAGATACCTGAATAATGTCTAGTGAAATAAATCCTTTCTCAGCAAAGAATCAGACACTAAGATCTTACAGAGTATATATTTCGCCTACAAAGTAGGCATCATCAGCTCTTATTCAAATAGAACCTGAATAATAAATTATGATTTCAAATACCTGAATACTAAATTATTTCAAATAATTTTGTTCAACATCAGCTTTACCCGCTAGGCTCTAGATCTTTTTTAAAGATGACAATTTTCAGTCATTGTTGCGCAATTGGTTCTTAACTATGTTCAAAAACAAAAGGTTGTTTTTATGCAAATCACTTCCGCATTCCAGGTGAAACAAACAATTCAAAATCAGAAGCACTTGCGTTATCAGGATGAATGCTTTGATTTCCGTAAATTCTTTAATTTTCACAACATCAACCTGAAATATCTAAGAACTGCATGTAGTTGCGAAAAACGTCTCTTTACAGACCGTCAATATACAAACAATAAAGCTTAGATGCAGCTTAGTTTACGGCAACTAAGAGCAGATTTCTGCAATTCCTTCTCATGTCAGGGCAACTGAGGTTATGGCCCCTTCAAAGACAACTTCTAAAAACCACTCAAGGTGAGACGTGGAACGTTGCGAACAAACCGTCAAAGCAAGGTTGAAACCCACCTGCTGAGATACTTCTCCAGAAAATCTGTAAATTTTTCGCAAGGGTAACGTTGGATGCTTGGACCTTTCATATTTTTTTTAAAAATTGACTTGACGTTTGATTAGGTTTGTTGAGACTAACGTTCTTCCTTTGGGTGATCTATATGATGCAAAATTATTTTACACAATCAAGATTCATGGCCATCAAGGGTGGAAGAGCGGGTTTGGTCCTTAGTGCAATAGTCGCAAACCTTTTTACCACAAAATACCTGTCAACGAACAGAATGAAAACAAAAAGCAAAAGTACTTGCGTTATACAACCCCGGTAGATGCAGCGCTCCCTGCCTGAAATTTGGAAACTTATGGCACCTTTGACCAGTAATTTAAAGCTGACGTGACATCTTTACTTAACTCCCAATAAGGGTTTGAGTTTTTATTTAACTTTTTTTACAAGAGTCTCGTGCAAACATCGACCGAAAGCTACTGCACCCTGTAGTGATGTGGTTCCCGGGGTCCACTGCAATGGAGTCTTTTTAAAGTCTCAGTTTGTCCGAACATAAAGCTTCTTCAGTAATAGATATGTCTGCTGTAGAATATTAAATGAAAGTGTTGTGATGAAAAGCATCAACAGTTTTTTCGCTAATGTCCCGGAATTTGTGGCTGATCCACATAAAATCGTGTAACTTGTGCGCCTGGGCTTTGGTGCTGATTGAGAATGATTACAAAATTTTCTGTAGGACCACGGTTGAAAAAGTATTTTCAGGATTTCGGCACAAAAAAAATACAACACGAGCTTTGCTGATTGCACTTTGAAACGAACATTTTTGAAAGTGTTAACATTATCAGTAGTTTTGTAGCCAACATCCTTGCAAGTCGGAATGCGTTTCTGATTTGAACATGCTGGTTAAT
>JGI24021J15306_10002633_pt1 | contig 19626 bp, 17 predicted proteins | sample Ectturendosymbi1_FD_15306 | JGI IMG/M metagenome (IMG submission 15306)
ATTGGGTGTGCGCCGCACACCTGGAGTATAGGTCCCTGGTATTGAAGAAGCTGAGAATTAGTGGCATTTGAGTACGTAAAAATAGGTGTTGACATCAAAACAAGTTTCGAAAAATTATATCCATGCAGCATGTGTTAGCAGCCTTACAACAGGAAAAATCATGCAGTTACAGCATTTAAATTTTTGTGATTTCACTCTTTGGTTGCCCGGGGCCGTCGCCCCGTTCGCCACCCCTCTGCACGCCACTGATTGAGACTGCCAATAAATTTACCTCTTCAGATATGGTAAACTTAATGCAATACAAATGGCTAAAAGTCGAGCTTTTGGGCGGCATTGCTGCATAATATTTGAATTCAATTATTTCTTGGATTCCCCAATGCTTGATTTTAGGCCCTTTGTTCTTTTTATCATTTATAAATGACTTATCAAATTTAAATTTTATGACAAATATACTTTTCGCTGATGACACGATTTTAATTCAGAGCGACAATAATCTGGGAAATTTACAAAACTCGGTTAATTGTGAAAAGACAAAGGTAATGGATTGGCTAACTGCAAACAAACTCTCACTAAATATTTCCAAAACAAAACATATGTTAATCACAAATCAAGATGTAAGCACAGAATCCTTTGCAACAAATGCAAACGGTAATCGTATTGAAAGCAAACGGTAATCGTATTGAACTTTGACTTACAAGTACCTTTGTGTAATTGTAGATGAAAAACTGGCTTGGAAAGAGCAGTGTAAACAGTTGTGTTTTACTATATCCAAATATGTTGGTGTAACGTAAAGTATAAAGTTAAACAGCCAAATGGCCGGTATTTCACCGGCCTGGCCGGTATTTTGAAAATCAGTGCCCGAAGCCGGTATTTTGAAAATTAACAATTTGCCGTAACTTTAAAATGAACTAACGCCGAATTTCTCAAATTATAATAATGACTCTAGTAGTGAATCTTGTCAGGACAGTTCCATCAGCGAAGTTTAATCGTTGCTGTTGACGCAATCCTTGGTGCGATTTTCACGTCACACACACACCGAAATGTAACGAATCAGCCAAAATAGGGCAAAATATTAATTGTGGCTTAACAATACTCATTGGCGCTCTGTTTTCCCTGTGCCGCTTACGAATTACAACAGAGCTTAGGTCTGGCGCTGTTGACAAAATGAAATGGCCGGTATTTTTACAAAATGCATCTGGCAACCCTACATCTACAGGCAATATCGGTTGTTTTAAATCGCGCCATGAGATGTTTAAGCACAAATGATTTTGTGACTAGAAAAATTACCACCATTTATAAAACGCAAAAAATTCTCCAACAAAAGGATATATACAATCTTGAAGTCAACGAATTCACGTACAAATAAATTTTTGAAAAATCAGGGGTGCGGGATGGGCTGAAATCACAACGGGCCGTGCTGTAAAATATTCCTCCAGAGAATGACTCAAGTGGCTGTTTTACAAATGGTGCTTTGAACCTTTGGACACTTCGTTTTATTCTTTATGTACACGTACACCTTTGCATACAATTCAGGTTTTCGTGCGAGTTCCCTGCAAGATCAGCTTTATCTTGTATGGGTTCATCATCTTCAAAATTTGGCGGCGGAGCGAAGGGGAGCCCGACTCCCCACCATTTTGTAGGCTAAGAGGGCCCAAGATACAGGAGACCCTTGCTATTTCACTGCATTTTACTTTTTCGTTACAAAGTACGTCATCTTCCAGTTTTACTGAGTGCATGAGCTTGTTGATAAAGCAATCTTATTTTCACCTCAGTGTTGGAGCGTTATTGTACTTTACATGCGTCTCTCCGTCTTTCACTTATCGCTTGATAAAGAACATTTCTGTGAAAATTTAATGAACTATCTGTTTGCAGTTACGCTTGGGCAACTTATGCCATAGGCTTGAACACACCGAGAAGGGTTATTGTCACTGTGGTACTGTACACGTATATTATGCTATTGTTATTACCTCTGCCCCCAAAAAACTAAATCCCAACACTGATGGCCAGGATTTTTTTAGGTTCGACCTTGGTGACCGCTAAAACATTTTAAAAAACCGCAACTGCTTCATCTAACTACCGAGTGGTCGTAAAGCGAGCTCATAGCGTATTTTGGTGGTGGTCGTAAAGCGAGGTTCTACTGTTTTTAAGAGACCGTTTCGGTCTCTCAAAGCACCTTGAAAATACTGCTGATGCTGTTGCCAAACGTTGATGGCGCAACACTTTTTGGTTTGCATACGTCTTAAAATAACAACTGCACTGATACCTGCCGCAACTTGTCATTGGTTAGTTGTGAGATAGAGTTTACTCCAAATGCTTTTTGTATGAAACGTTTCCACGGCTTTCTTATTACAAACACCAGGAACGAGTCCTCGTGGTTGTTCTTGTTACGGTTCACATCTTGACAAAGTGGACAGCAAGCTGCATAACAATTTGTATGTGATTAGAGTACCCTTGTGATGTGGACCCTGAGTCTGACGCAATAATATATAATAATTGAAGTTAAACAAAAGATTGTGTGGACAAAATACAGAATGTATATTTGCAATTCAGAAATCAGTAAAATGATATTTTAATTTACGACACACCATGGACAATACTGTATTTTTGCAGCTCACGGGCCAACTTTACGGTTACAGTGGAGGCGCGATCATCAAAATATTGATCAGTCGCAGTGATCGACGTTCATTAGCAAACCGCATGTCTACGTTGGTTGATGAATGATGTTGCTCCCGACTTGAAACTCGACCGCACCTGGACGTTAAACGAGTCTCTTTACTTTCTGTGAAACGGTGAAGCGTCGCAGTTGTTCCCGGCGCCAAAACGCTAAGATGCGATAGGATTACCATACAGACATCTCGTCGTTCGGAATGGTTGGTGCGATAGGTTGACACCTGATCTTACATTTCGTAGCTGAACCCTGACGACCGATTTACCAAATTCAGCCGCATTCGCAGAACCAAAAGAAACTCGTGGTCTGCCGAGCCCTAATCAGAAAGATGTCACGACCCGAGTAGGTCACAAAATCCGGTTTGAAGTCGTCAGCTTGAGTGGCGCACGTTTTTTCCGAGGCGCATGTGGTTTGCAGGTAACGCACTGCACGCTCTTCTGTCCGATTTTATACCCGCTTCTGAGCCCCGCACACGAGTGAACCACAAGCAACGTGATGCATCCTGCAGTTTTGAAAGCGAAAAACCAGAGATGTTGCTGAGACAACACTGACGTTTGTAAGCGCCACAACAGGTGGTTAATACGCCAACAACGGTGCACCATTCTTTATTTTGTCAGCTAAGCGAACGTACCGCAACATCGGACACAATCTTGTATACAGCACAGTGACAGTTGTACGCAATAAAAAGTAACAACTAACTAGTAGCGCGCTGCCGCGAATCACTTCTCTGTACAATGATTCTAAACGTCAAGTCAGGTATCAGCGAAATAAAAAAGATCGCTGCGAAAACTGTCGATGAATCAGCGCTAAAAATATTGACTTCGCCGTCCAGCGATCCCAGTGGCTAGGACTGCGGGGCTCACTCGGTCGACCCCTGCGTTGATTGTTACTTTCAGCAGGAAGCGGGTGCGCGACTGGAATGTTTTTGTTTAAATCTGAGTGCATAGGTGCTGTGGTCGAGCATATAATCCTTAATTGTTAACGCGCACCGGCTATTCTCGACGGAAAGCTGATAAATCAAAATACACAAATATAAATCAAAATACAGCTGACGACGGGTGAAGACACGGCGAAGCGTAGTGAGATAAATCGAACGGCGGACCCTACAGTGAGGAATGTGCAGAGAGCGCAGACACTGAGTTCAGGATGGTGTGCAATTGAACAATGGAACATACCAGTCAAATTGGTCTGGAATTAAAGCTCATCCACAATATATCAAGACCTTCAATATGTAGTTGCAACATACAAGGGTGTTAGCTGGGTGGTCGATTTTTAGTGCATGGGAGATCCCGAGGATGTTTTAATTCACAACAGCAGCAGCTCAAGACAAGGCATTACGCGGCCTTAGGTTTTACTGGGCGCGGGACGCAAAAATTAAAAAAATCGGTGGTTTTCATCATAGGTGCACACAAGGCCGCCACAACATGATGTCCTCTTCCTCGAAAATACGAGGCCAGACCTTGTTTCACGAAAAACGTTGCGGCCAAGACCAAAAAAGGCCGCCAATTTCTGGTGAAAGTTGATGTTTCAATTTTTTATTAAGTTATCTGGACGCTGGATGCTTGTGGGAGGCGGAGTGCTCCAGTGCAGCCATTCGGTTGGGGACGTTTGTGCGACCTTGGGTCCACGTCTGCATGTCTGATATCCACCAGTTGCGCTGATTGCAGTTTGAAGCAGATTCCCTGTCGCTTAATGACTGGGAGTTAATTTCAGAGCAAGTAAAAGTAATACTAGTATAGTGGACACATTAGTGATTTAATGTTTTGTGCATTCTTATTCTGATAAATCAAAACAGAAAAGTTTCAGCAAAAGTCCAATTTGCGCTCGTGAGACGTTCAATTCCAGACGAAAACAACAGATGATTACAGTCGAATTTCTCACACAGCAAAGTTTCCATTTCACGTGATGTTTACACAAACGTCAGCAATCGAGCCACCCTTGTTTGTTGTGACCTGAACGAAGGTTTTGACCGACAGAACTGTCGATCTCGGACGGGATCAGTAACCAGACTATAACAGTCGTTTCTTTGTGATCTACGCCGCTTTCGGTATGCGCGTGTAGTATAGTGTCCACGTGTTAGTATTGATATCTACGAGTCTCATAATTAGGTGCTTGCGAAACAATCAGGAAACATACCTCGATGTGACACGATTGGTTCGGAGAAATACTACATACGACTACCATGCTGGCCGTTCTCACACTACGTGACCTGATCGTTTTCAAGTCTTAAACTAGGAACGCTTTAAACTTGTGTGCTAACAAGAGATAAGAAGAAAATTCTCCCTGACGCCAATTCCAACGAAGGAGGTAATTACGTTGCAGAGCTGGAGAGCTCGAATTGCCATCCGCTAAAACCGGTAGCCGTAGTACTCGACGTATTTCATCTGTTGCGCTTGTCGTATCGATTCGAGGAGTTTCTGGGCGCGGCGCACTTGACGAGCTTCGCGCCGCGATTGGCGACGCAAGGACTTCTCGAGCTCTCGCTGCTTCCTGGCCGCTTCGTTCTTGCCACGTAACCATTGACGGAAAGCGCGATTACATTCCTTCCTTTCCCTGCACGGAAAGAGAGCAAGCACAGGCGACTTGACGATTAAAGTGCATGAGAAAATACTTAACTTAGATTCAGGTATCAAACTTGAAACGTCGACATTTGCGATTACCGTGAAATAAAAGGTCTCGAGCGTAAAAACTGGCCTTAAAACTTTGCCACAATATACAGTAATGAACAAGTTTTACCCCCTCGAGGTATACATTATGTTGTTCTTGGAAAAGTTCCAGTGGTTCAGTTGAATCAATCTTTCTCCGGTAAGCGTCGTGTTCCACGACCATGCAATTAGATAGTTTTATTATAAGCGCAGCGCAGGATTGACTTACCTCAAAAACCATCCTTCATCTCGTTCGATTTGCTGCTGTTGCGTCAAAATGCGTTCCTTCTTCGTTTGCACGGACTTATGCTTCAGCCACTCTCTAAAGGCAGTTTCCGCTTCGTCGGGATCCTGTGTGCATATTGTTTATATATCTTGCTTCGCCGACACTTCGGCTAACGAGAAGTGGGATAGACAAGAGGCCCTATGGCGCACTCGTCGTCATATGTTATCTTACGCTTAGCTTAGAGGAAGGAGCCAGAGCACACTTTTCAACAAGTGTCCCAGCCACGGTCAAGATAAGGTCAATTTTGGACTTGACATCGTCCACAACGCATATCGACAATATTCAAGAATTCTGCTACAAGTGACCGCTGCCGGTCCAATGGACACGACTTTGGCGTAAAAGAATACCAGGTGCTCAAGTGCACGTGGGGTGGAGGTTTGTAAACTAAACTACGCGTAACGCGCCTTACGAAAAACGTCTTTGATTTTGACGTGAAATAATTTAGTAAAAACTATACAAAACACGTAGCTATGGAAGTTAGCTTGTTTCTCCTTAGGCTCTCTACGTTTGCCCACGGCAACCAATTGAAAGTCTTACTGCGATTGTTTCTTGGGAATATAACCCACAAAGGGATCACAGTTGTCCACAACAAAGTTGGAGACCGGTCGGCAAAACTTCAGTTGCTGCATTTCCGTGTAAAAAAGATCTGCTCTGATGAACCAATTAGTCAAAAGCAGGTGAGCAAATACATTCACCGATTCTTATCCGCTGTAGCAAGCATTGAGCTAGCAATTTAATCAGACTATCAAACACGTAACTGACAAAGTTACAAACACTACACCGGAACTACTATCGCTTGAAAAAAAGAATTATTTTTGCTCGGTTTGCCCGCACTGATAAGTAAAGTAACAATGCCGTAGTTAAACAAAAACCTTTCTGGTTTCCATTTCTCTCTTCCTGGCACCCTCTTTTTCCTGCTTTCGCTTCTCTTTCAACTCCGCATCTTTTCTCTCGACCCAAGACTTCCAGGCGTCCTCCGCCTCTTCTCGAGCAGCCTTCTCTTCCGCTTTTCTCCTCCGTTCGTCTTCTCTTTGCTTAGCGTCCCTTGCCTCTGTTTGCTTCTTCAACAGCTTTTTCATTTCAGGTGAGTAGGCGAAAGGACGTTCAAGCTGTAAGGAGCAAATAATAACCGTGTGCAAACCGCATCTCAAAACTAATTAAGCACAGAGCGATACAAGTGTGACAGCTGACTATATCGCAGAGCCAATACTTTCGAAACTAGAGTAGCGTGGTAACATGCATTTCAACATTTATACGAGTCAGCTGTTGTCTTTGCAGAACTTGTACAACGAGACGACTTATACACGACATGAAAGTAACGTCGCATTACCCAGGTTCGACATTTAAATCTACTGTTTTGGGGAAAGGTATAACAACGAAGAAGATTATCCGTCATCTCCAGTGCGACTGCGAAAAAAGTCTTTGGGCTTCTCCACAAAATACTCCAAGACATAATATCATTAGCATCTAAGTGGAAAACACGGTTTATCTATCCAGAGTAAAAAACAATGATGATACAACAGTCTGGACAACGTCATTTCCTTTACTGTTGAACTTCAGTGAAATGGAAAAGAACAACTGGTACGTACATTACATTTACGAAATCTTAGCGCACAGAAATTTTTCTGCAAAGGAGATTGGTCCATCTGAACCATATGGGCGTTGTGCCCTGTGTGGTTATTTCGGTCGCCATTGAACATATATGCTGAACTTCACTGAATTTTTGAAAACACCTTTCGAAACTTTTGAGCTTTTGCAGAAGTTAAATTGATCCCACTGTGGTATATACGTGACAAGTTGCACATCCTCTGTAGTGAGCAAAATATGGGTCAGACTAAAAAAATTTGGAACTCGTTTAACGTAACTGCCGACAAGATTACGCAGCCCTGTTAAAACACTTTTATATGGACCGTGATTTGTCGGAAAACGATCTATTTCACAGCGTTTTAAGTTACATTCATGGAACAACACAAAACTACATCTCTCGACGATTGTGAAGATAAATGGTTTCATACAATTAAGTCTAAAAGTAACATTCGAAAGATGAATTTGACTCATGTCACGTAATTCATTCTTGCCCTATTCCGTTATTCTTGATGCGGCCCTTATCATGGTTTGATTTTTACGTTGTCTTATCTATTTGCTGCGGGGTGTAGCTTGACTTTCGATTGTTTTGGCGTAACCGCACTTCATATCATTGCTGGCGATAGTGTTGCCTCTTTCTATGGGTAGTAAGGTCCAGATATGGAGAGTTTTGTATACTTGTGTTATGGTGCTCAAATATTTTATCTTTATTCATTTATTAGTTTCACTCTTTGCCACGCAGATTTTACAATTTTAACTGTCGATGCTCTTCTGAGCGAAACTAATCTTTCGTTACAAGTAAACTGTGATCGGATTTTCGCTGAAGCTTGCTGAGTTGTGAGACTTAGTGTGCAATGACATAAGAGTTTGATTAATTAAATTTCAGTATCATCCAGTATATAACAGACTTCTCACCGAGAAGCTTTGGGTAATTTGATTTTTCCGCACTGGGTCAACGTTGACTTGACGGGCAATATCCTAAGGTCAACGCAAACATTAATATGACTGTTTCCAGCAATTGTTCAAAAATGCACGGACCAAAAGAATTCAAGGAAAAAAATGGATAAAAAGTGTAATAAGCGTCAAGCTTGGAGCAACGATATAGCACGAAGGCTAAGTGAAAACGTTACCCTGTTTATAATAAACGTGTTTTTAGCCAACGATGAAAACGCAAACATAAAAATAAGATCTTATTACGAGTTAGTTTAGCGTAAAAGCGTTATGTCTCACATCGCTAACATAACGTGATCTCAAAATAACTTCTCAGACGCAAACACTCTTTGTCCTGTCGTCTGCAGTTTTTTACAGGCGTCTCTCAAACACGAACTCATTTTTCCTTCAAACACTTGTGTGCAGCAGACGCATCACTCAAACCGTGAACGGCGTACTTTTTAGGGTGTGGTCGGCCAGCGGGGCATAAAAAATTGACTGACAGCAAAATTATTATGTTACTTCAAGCGAAACTCACCCAGCGAAGGTTAAACGCTGTTTTTCAAATATTTCCCGAAACAAGCATTTCAAGATCTCAGTGGGTTGCTTTGGACGAAAAAGCTGTTCAGGCAGCGGTCGAATGCTTAGCAAATATAACGTTCAGCAGAACTTGGCTATCAACAACGGAAACAACAATCTGCAATTTCTCTCATGAAGCTCTTATTGGAGTTTCAAAATTAAATGTGAAGGAAATTCAGCAAGCAACAACCGTGACACATGCCCACCGCAAAGACAAAATAAGAAGTTTGACTGATGCAGCGCTTTTTCAGAAAGAAGGCTACTGATGTCTACACTACGCACTTGTTTCACATATATCTGGCTGTGTTTGACCTCCCATGCAACAAGAAAGCCACATAAATTAGCATTCTAAAAAAGTCGAGTAAAATTCATTCAACTGGTTGTCTCGGGCTCTACATTAGTGTTACACTTTATTTTGACAGTAAGGGTTGAATTTGCAATGTGAATATAGTTTTGAGGTATCAAATTCGCGAAAGCAACAGAGTCGAGTAATGTCCACGTATCATCAAACAAATGAAGCTTTTAACAAACCTTTCTTCTGAACTGCTGCGTTTCAGAAGCTGAGACAGGCCGAGCTGTTGCTGGAGGACGTGGCCTTGGCGTACGCACGGGAGCCGACTTGGGTCTGCTTTTCACCGGCGGCAAGCTGGTGTTCTGCGACCCTTGAGCGGAATGGCTTCCATTGATCACAGCGATCGGGTGACCGTTTTCACCATTCTGCACTGGGGGAAGAATGCTTTTCAGTTCGCTCGCTTCGACGAGTTCGAATTTGCCTCCGCGTTCGATCAGGACTTTTTCGTCTTTGCGAACTTTCTGACCGTTTAGGTCAACAGTGTCCTCCGCGGAATCTTCGTCGCTTACTCGCATGCCCTTCATGCTTTCCGATGTCCTCCTGCGATTCGTGAAAACACCGGTTCAGGCCACTGCCATCAACATGTGCTCACCAGCACTCAATAACTCCCGTGTAAAAAAAACGATATTTATGCCATTATGCCAGATGTTTCACAACAGAGTTTAAACTGATGCAATCACGAACACTAACAGACACTTTTGAGGGAAAAGTGGACGTCACATTTTGGTGCCCAATATTTATGCAAGACTGGCCAAATCACGATTTTTACGCATGAGCTGTTTCCTTCTTGCTTCGAACCAAAATGTTTCAAATTGACAATTGCAAACACATTTTACACGTGAAACTGCAATTCCAACTCCAAATGCTAACAAATGAGATCTTGAAAGTTTGGAAGTAATAGACATCTTGCACAGGAACGGCAAGACCAGAAACTGAGAAAAAAATTTGAGCGCTGTCAACAGATCCAATGGGCCAGATGACTTCACACGTTTCCAGTGTTTTGTACAGAGTTCTCAACAATTTCACATCATTTGGCGCCTAGAAAATCTGGTGATATTTTTGACATCGAAAATGCACAATGCTTACGAACTCAGCATACTGTGCGTCGCGTCTGGATGAAAACGATTTATTGAAAAGAGGATCTATTATAACCTTTTCGTCCACACCATAGCGTTGAAAATTTGAGCAGAAGTCAACGCGCGTCGTTGGCACGCAGTCAACCTTAAAACCACAAATTTCTGAACGACGTTCTGTGTGCAACGACAGTTGAAATTGAAGGTACAGTTGATCTTGGTTCATCTAGTATTATCCTAAACTAAAAAATTGCGTTTTATATTTTCAACACGACACAATCTGGATAGGGAGTGCACTTAACACCCATTCCATCCAAAATCATGATATATCGTGTCACTTTCATTGAAAAGCGCATCACCTATCAAGTCGGGAATGATCAACACCACGCTAAGAGGTCTAGTCGTATAAAACTAAATTGAACAACTTTACTAAATTTGTATAGTTTTTTCCAAAACCCTATCTGCCGCGTTTCATGTTTTGCTTTCCGCGGTGAACCTTTCTCAGATTGCAACACCTTCGACACAAAACCTTCAACACCGAACGCGTCACAACACGCCATTGAACTTCTAAACACAGCAGCAATGAAAAAACACGGCCTAAGATAAACGTGCCGGACATCTTACACAATGTGATTTTATCTGGAAATGTTACATTGTGCCAACTCAACAAATATTTTGCAGTTATATTATTTTTCCTTAATGGCAAAATGTCTTCGCGGGCCGTAGCTTGGAGCAGGCTTGCGGAGTCGGGGGTAAAATGTCCAACCCCGACTCCTACATTCCAAATTTTTCCGACTCCGCCCTTTCCAAAATTTCCGAATCCCGACCCCGACTCTTTAACATAACGTGAATGAAGTTTGCCTGTCAATTTATTTATAGAATATTTACTAATCATAAAATTAATTATAATCAGTCAAGTAATCACATACAATTAATTGGTTACTTTGACTAGCCCCAGAGTGTTCTTGAATTTCTGCTACACTTTCTTCTGTAGTACTTGACCCTTCTCTTGGTCGTTTATTGAGTTGTTTGACCATACTCACCATATTGGACGCATTATATGTGACAATACATAATACATGTTCTTTCTGAAGGCCGTAGTCTTGCAACACATCTTTTTGTAATTGTGTTAAGAACTCGCTGGAATGTTGGGCTTGAGTGTCTCTTATAGCTAAGGTTTTGGTGTAATTCTTTCCTTCATTTACATACCTGACAAAGTAATTGACATGGTGGCGTGTGCATGCATCCATTTTCAAGTAAACAAATTTGTTGCTTAGTTTGCTCTTCAGCTGCTTCGTTTGACTTTCATATTCGTCAAGTACTGTAGTAGTTTCTTTTTGTTATCTCTGTTCAGAGACGCTCCTAGTTTTCGTGCCAATTCGCTAACCAGTGCTGATACTTCAGGTTGAGAAACGAACCTCAGAAAAATGCCATTGCATGTCAACAAGTTTTTTTTTAAATGCGTCTGGAGTGATTGTTATAGCACCAACGAAAGCACTAATTTTTTCATAACACATTCTTTCTCCACCATCTTCGCTTATTATGTATTGGCGTACTTAATATTGCAAATCACTAGTTAATGTAAAATATTAATATGCTGAAGATTTATGTTTTGACGCCATTTCATGGGTGCACCATGTTTTATAAAAAGTAAAAAATAGCTTTGCTTCAAAAATTTTCATTTCTGTAAATCTGTAAAAACTCAAATCAATACAATATTAGGCGTTTATTTCAAAACGTTCAAAAAATACTTAAACATCTTTTCTCACAGTAAATTTTCAGTTAGTAAACCAAATGGCGTGAAACCAATAAAACTACTCGAGTTTCAAATCTCGGTGTTACGCTACTAAAATTTAAAACTTTCACTAATCGGTTCTATTTGACAGTCCGCCACTATTTGCAATTGCAACCCTAACATAATAGATCTAATTAACTTTTACCTTTAGTAAGTTAGCAACAGTGTCACATTGTTTCAGGACATGTAAGCTGGGTAATGTATAGAAATTAAACTGTATTAGCCTGTCACACTCGGCGATAAACTTCCCAACGTCACACTTAAACTGCAAAGTAATCAACCGTTCGGAACCATCTACCGCACTGACCGTATTCTTCACTAAAACATAACTACCGCATTTGCTCGTATATCAGCCGCGCCCGGCCAAACATCATACTTTTCAAGTAATCGCTTGAAAAATTCGTGTCACAACCGTTTCTATAATTTCTACTCCTCGGATACACACTTGATGGTTTGCAATAGCACATGCACAAGCGGATACAAGCGCGCGACGGATGTTCGCTTGGGTATGCAATATGCATGCTCTTTCATGGTTATCCATTATCACTCAGAGAACCATCTGGGCAATGTCGATTGAGCAATGACGCGTAAAGCGCGGTTGTGATTACGGATAACTACGTAAACATTAAGCAACACGAACCGCTCCTTGAAAGAAAGCGTTCTTCCTATGATGTTGGGTCTTTAATCTGAAGCTAACTAATTTTGTAGCAACTAGCAATCAATGGAAGTTGTGGTGCACAGCAAGAATTATCTGTTTCAATAAAAGTTTCCAAAGAAATTGTGCCATTTCAACAGGATTCGCAACTTAGAAGTGAGATGTAAAAAATGATTCAACTAGACTTCCGGAGTCGGATTTTATCCGACTCCGGCTCCCAGTGTTCTTCGGAATCGACTCCACCCAAAAGGCTACGACTCCTTGGGACTCCGACTCCACGACCCTGGCTTGGAGACCCCTGTTAAAGACCAATGGTGGGCAAACTGCGGCTCGCCGACGTGTTTTGTGTGGCTCTTCTAGCTGAATGGCAATGTCTCAAATTGATGTCGCCTCATACTTGATGTTTGTATCTTTTATCAATGTATTTACACGAATTCATTATGTTAGTTGCCAAGGAGTCTACGCGATTGATGTAGGTCATTTTATGTAAAACATACATTCTTCAACGAACTGTATTTGACATTACAAACTGATTTTGCGACTCGCTGGTATTTTGGGTTTTCTGCCAGTGACTCTTCTGTTGAACAAGTTTGCCCACCCCTGTTATAGACTGAGTTGCCACAGGACGAATGGATCAGATCGTGCTATTACATTCACGAATTCGTTTGTCCGTTTAACGTGAACATGAAATTTTTCGTTGAACCTGCAAATAGTATTTTCAAAATGTCAGGTGTAGCAAAACACTCACACAGCGTGATTCTTCTTTAGAAAAAAACGCTACGGTGAAGAAGAGCCCGTCAACAAAATTAACGTCCCTTCCAAGCGGTCGCACGCTCGGTTAAGCCCTGTGCGTCAACCACACCCTCTAATTACCCCGCTATCAGCGTCAATTTACGGCTTCGAATAGGTTTAAGCCTTCCCTCTTGTCTAATGATGTGGCTACAAAGTTTGTCTACGTAGCATCAGCAACATCTTTCTTGTCGCGCCATGTCTATCCAAGTGGAATTCTACCTAGCAAGACACATTTCAACCAGTCGTTTCTCTAGCCAATTTCATTGCGATGAAGGAAAGCTACCAACACTCATCCTTAAAAACAGTCACCTGCTCAACAAGTACGATGCTATAAATCAAAATCTTTGCTGACTGCTTTGAAAAGTCTTTGAAAAAAACGTGAGGAGAGAAAACAAAAGTTCAAAACAATAAGACACTGGGTGCTTTTATTAAACAAAACATTTCCGCAAAGTCATGACAAACACGAACTGGTTTTCATAGTATTAAACCTTCACTTTTTTGGTTTTGTCCTAGATCTAAGCATTAACAGTTACCAGCCATCTGCAGCTGCGTCTGTGCTGTTTCACTCATGAACAAACCTGTTGTATAGCTTGTAGTATGAGTGCATGCTACAGAATATATTAACAACATGCGACAATAGACAGCATGTAAAAACAACAGCCACATGGCCTTCCAGTTGCTTTTGACATCATAAATATCAAATGAAACATACTACATACGTTTTTTAGTTGTACATGAATGCCGGCTGTGCATTACCAATGGGGACATGTTTCCTAATTTCCTAAAAACTGCTGTTTACTGAGCAATGCCTAGGTAACTTATCCTTTTCAGCAGCAAAGAATTCAGCCTCAGAAGAACCCAATGGCAAAAGCAATAGAAGTCACCAGCTTCTTGTGACAAACTCAGTCTCATGCATTGTGCAGTGCACACACAAAAATCAAGCAAATTTTTAAAACAACTTCAGTCAAAAGTCATTTGCTACAATCTGTTTTTTTTCTGTCATTTTTCAGTCATAGACCGAAATATTTTTGAAATGACCAAAAGAAATTAGGACATTTTGGTCAGAATTTCTGAAAATATAGGTTAATGAGCACTGTTACGGCTAGTTTTAACACAAGTATGAGACAAATGACCGAAATGTCTCATTGACCAAATTGTCTCAGCAAAAAATGACCGAAATTTCTGAGCAACAAAAGAGGCACTCTTCGCTTGGGCAAGTAATTCCTTTATTGTTTTACACAAGAAGCATTATTTTGAAAGTATGCTTGTTGCAGAACACATTACCTTTCTGTAGAAAAATGCAAATGTGACAGCATTGACTTTGTGACATTGGATCCAGAAATAATCATTCAGATTGCTACAAAATTTCATCAATCTTGAAGTAAATGGTTCCTTTAGCAAAATATACTGATACCATCACATGCAAAAGTGCATAATTATGCAGGCAATGAAACATACAGTATTTCTCTCTAAAAACCTATTTTTCGCTAGGGCATGTTATGTCCTCTAAGAATCTCATTAACTTTTTCACTCAATTGCAAAAACATCATGATGTTTCTACACACTGGCCAGGACTTTTAAATTGTCTTTCAATGCCATAAATTACATTTTTAGTCTTATATCTCATGACCAATGAGTGTATAGAACATGAAGCAATCAATTCTCACACTTGTGAAGCTGACCAAGCTCAGGGCAAAGACAGTGTAAAAAGCATCATTTTGAAGAAAATTGCACTGCTGGTGCAGCATTCCACCGTAAAGATATTCCACTACAGTTGTAATTTTAAATGAAATACTTTTCATAAGTTTTACACAAAACAGTGTAGATCTAACAGATAAAATGCAAAAACTCTTGCTCACTGTATGTCTTCTTCGTCTTCAGATGATGAGGATGATGAATAATCGTCTGGAGGTGCTTCTAAATCCACCAGCTTTGCTTTGAACAGAACTTTTCGTTCTCGATCTTCTTCTGTTGATGTACTGTCTTTTGCTAGTTCTTCATTTGCCTTAAACAACATAATATCTGTATGATGTATAATAATATTTATTTTGAGTCAAACTCATGGTTCATATCACAAAGTTAAGGCTAATCGAACAATACAATAACACAAAAATGGTTAGTCATAGGGCATTACAGAGCACAGCAGGTGTTAAATGATTAACACAGAGTCACAGACAACTGGTGAGCAGTTGCTAGAACATTTTTACATGTGTTTTTCTTTCCAAATATTGCTTATATGCACATTGCTTTTGCACATATTCTGCATGTCCTGTTAAATGTGTTGATCTATTTTTGTATTTCTTGTGTAACAACCCAATGAGCTATCAAACGTTTGTCTGAGATAAACAGAAAAAAAGCAAAGACTATTCTTGCAGTTGTATGTCACTAACATCACAGTTCAAAATCATCATATATGGCATGGCAATACTTCAGTGGTAGACCATCCACCTTCCAATGGAGTCTCTGCCTATTGTGGGTGTTCAACCCACAGCCACTGAGTGAATTGCCATATTACTCCTTGGGAAAAAGCATTCACCTTCAACTGCCCTGGCAGGAAGCAAATTTCAGGCTTTGGTCTACTGCCAATTGCCATCACTAAAATCAAATTAAAATGATACATAGCGCTTCAATAAAAAATGGTGGTAGGGCTTTTAAGGAAGAACATAACTAGTGAAGAAAATATTTTTATGATTCTATATCAAACAGCTGTTGCAAACCAAAGGAGCTTGCAAGATGTAGCTGTTTATAGAAAAGAGATGAAACTGCCTGTCATGTTCAAACCAGTTTTAAACATTTTATCACTGATTCTCAAACTGCCTAAATGAAATGGGAACTTTTTTGACAAGAAGTAATCCAGTGACATTCACATTGAATATACTTAGCTTTCGCAAGTAGTTTCAATTCCGTGGATGCTGGACATATTTCAATTTTACCAAGCAGTAACACTTTCAGTCCAAAACAAGAGTTTCAACCATTCAAAAATTGGTAATTCAAACACTCCAACTGCTTTTTTGCTTCTTGCTCTTAAAGGCTTTTTTTCTTGCTCTTAACACGTTTGCTGCAGGGGTACAAATATATCGTACTTTCAAAATGCTATTTTCGTGCTACTTTGCACTTCCATAGGTCACCAGTCAATTGCTAGAGAGCTATTCAAACCCTCAAAATACTTGGCAAGTCTTGGAGTCTGCAATAAAAAAAATTTTTTTGGTTTTTGGTTTTTATTTTTTTGTGAGTGATGTATTTAGTGAGGTAGGCTTTAAGCCATTTTGGCTCATATTACCTGGCCTAGGGCCCAACCATTAGTTGGAAGTATTTCACTCAAGTTTTCATTGGAAACTAGGCTACAATCTGAGTCTTTTGAGCCTTTGATCAACTTGCTGGGGTTTCGGATTCAAAAGTTATGGCCTGAATTAAACAAACTAATTAATTATCTAATTATGGTATTGTTGCAACCTCTTCAGTGGTGTTGCGTTGATTGTGTGATTTACCACGAATGGAATGTGCGCGAAGAATAACACCATTATATATGTAGCATGAGCAAGCAATAGTAAGAGAGATTGCGACGCATGATCTCTATTGTTGCTTGCTGCTACGGTGCGAAGCTTTGCACATATGCCGCTCGGGATTTCCGAACGCAACAAAATGAGCAGTCTATTACAAAGCACTGATTCCAGTCCGTATGTACTTTTCCATATAGTTGGGCCACTGGCTGCAACAGTATTAATTAATTATTTTATGGTTTTTAGGCCATAACTTTTGAATACGAAACCCCAGCAAGTCATCCAAAGTATCAAAAGACTCGGATTTTAGCCTAGTTTCCAACAAAACTTGACCAAATACTACCATCTAATCGTTTGGGCCCAGGGCCAGATGAAGTGGGCCAAAAAAGGCTTAAAACTATTCAACTTATGACGTCACTCATAAAATATCCAAAACGCAAAATCAAAAAATTTTTTCATTGCAGACTCGAAGACTTGCTGAGTCTTTTGAGGGTTTGAACAGCTCTCTAATGCAATCAGCAACAGAGTTATACCTGCGCAAAGACACATGCACATTGCTGTTCTAGGCTGAAATCCTGACTTCGAAGTTGTTGCAGGTGTCATGCTTTAACTTGCATAACTTTGGGCTACTATACATCATGAAGATAAAAACCACTTTCAATTATTTGGTAATGTGTATTAACTGTCAAAAAGCTTGTGGTGTACCAACAGTAAAGTTTTGCTTACTTTGCAGGTTTGATACCAAAATTATTTCAATTTAACCTCTGAAACCATACACAATGCTCATCATACAGCATAAAATATCTTGGCCTTGTTCAGAAAAAACAGATTTAACAAACATCTTACGCCATGCAGTCTCACTCATTTTCATAGAGAAAAACAAACCTTTTCCTTAGAAGTTTAAAAAAATGTCCCAACTTCTTGCACAACATAGAACATACTTAGTTTTCTATATTGATTAGTGCAACTATTTGGTGATGACCGTAAAGGCGATCTACAAGCAGTATTAATTGCATTCAAATAATACGAAAAAAGTTTTTTATTTCAGAACAACCTTTTTCCATTATTTCTATCTCTAATGGGCATGATGATCCATGCCCATGTCAAACTGAAAGAAAGACATTTGTTTTATGGAATTTCAGATAATAGTTTGTGTTAAACATGCATGGCTGCACAACTTGCTCTGAAAGGTTAATCTAGTTTTCAAACTGACAGAACTATAAGCATACATCATGAACAAACAAACAATAGGGGAAGAAAACAAAATGAAGAATAATCAATTCTTGAAAACCGCTTTGGCATTTGCTAAAAGCCCAAATTTTTCAGCAGCACCAAGAAGAAAAGTGTACAGATGGCAAACGTTTTGAGCTACAATTAATAACAAACATAGAAAGCTCTACAACTTAAATCAAATTCTTACAGAGAAAACTAAACTTCACATTTATTAAACTTACATTGCATTGTATAGACGTGGAAGCTGCACTGGCATGCACAATAAATGATTACTTATCACATGCACATGTTATTTGAGCCAACTCCAGCTTAAAATAGGATTACTGTGGTGGTCATTTGTCTGTTTACAGGTTAAAATTTGTTTTGGGAACATCAGCAGTTTTCACTTAAATAAAAAGCACCAGCTCATTTACAACTTGAAGCAAAAAATCAATTCCCATTCACTGAAGTTTCAAGTCATGATCAACTCAAAATGGAAGAGAGAGGAGGTAAATCAAGACTTGACTTCAACTATTAAACATCTTACCATGTGTCTGAGTTGATAGTTAAAAATCATACATTTAAACAGATTACAGATCAAATATTGTGTTCACATAACAACAGCATTCATTATACAGTATGGCATGAAATAAACAGTATATGTTCAATTTATATTTACACTGATCTATTTCTGAGCACATGCTGTTTTGACTGAATTGCTACTCACATGCTTTTTATATGAAAGGAAAAATCACCAATAAAGTTTTTAACAAAAACCTTTCGATGTAATATCATTGCACAATTAGTTTGTACATACCTTCCAAGACAACAACCTTGTTGAAAGCACAATCACACTCTATAATCAAGGCAACGCCACACATAGATACACCTACTCAACTACAATATAATGCTCAACATCAGAACACACTTGGAAACAGGTATGCTAGCAACAGAAGAAATGTTTGAGTGGTAACCAACAAAAGCTCAGATAAGGTAACAAGGCCCATGGTCTTTTGTTACGTGATCTGTTTCCATAATAAATCTGTAACCAAACACTGGGAGTTAGGTTAAAAAATAAACAAATCAATGCATTATAGGAGTTGATCCAAAAACAATTAACTTTACAGTACTGCAACTTGAATACTCGCCATCTTTGTGCATAGCTGCAACCTGCAAGTCATAAAATATTTCTTCAATGAAAACTTATGTTTGCTCTGACATTAGCTAAACAGTTAACTGTGGATAGGTTTGGTACATCCATTAATTAATAATTATGTCAGGGTTCTAATCTGAACCCTACAATAGTCACATATATGTGACTATTGTAACTGGTCTGTCAAAATAAAAAAATTCCACAGAGTTCTTTTGTTTGCAAGATAGACAAGAAATATCTGCCAGAATATGCATTCTGCTAAAAAATTTTTATCATGGGTTGTCTTTCCTCATCATTTTTTCTTTACATCTACAAACAATTAGAATAGTTTAGGCCAGTGTTTCCCAACCAGTTGACCATTGGGTAGTCCCCAACAAGGTTTTGGGGCTGGTAGATAATGTA
>JGI24021J15306_10002634_pt1 | contig 19624 bp, 10 predicted proteins | sample Ectturendosymbi1_FD_15306 | JGI IMG/M metagenome (IMG submission 15306)
CAGCTTTCCCAGAATCCTGGAGTTTCAGTTTCACTTTCACTGCATAAGCCATGTAGACTGTAAAGTTGGGAAAATCTGTTTTGTTCAACTAGTGTTATGTTGTACGCCTAATGCCATCCCAGAATTCTGGAATTTCAGTTTCTGTTCTCACCTTCATACATGCACTAACATGTCGAATTGGTGACGTTTTGTGTCGTTCAAGCTGTTCCATAGCGAATGGTTGGCTGAGAATGTCGCACAGAAAGAGTTACAGCGAAGTTGAGAGGAACAAGAAGATTTGGAAAAAGAATGTGATTGACTTCAAGAAATCCACGATGTGAGAGGGCCATCCCATTAGCGCAAACCCCATTAATGGACAGAAGAAAAATGCCACTACAGAAAGATGTAATTGGCCACTTTAAACACATGGCACCAGATATCAAAAGCAGGAAAGATAGACTGAAGAAAATTTCCAGAGGTGAAGCTTTTGTGGACTGAACAACTGAACTTTCTGATCAGTCAGGGTGTAGAGATGATATCCGGTTTCTCTACTGCCTGACAAGAGTTATGCGCTTCCCTGATGAACATGGCCGATTCCCATTGGTGGAATTAAACAAACTTCAAAACATCGGCAAGGCTCGCTGGAATTCAAGAGCCATACTTGCAATTCTTGCCTTCATAATCATGCCAGATGCAAGGCGTAGGCTGAAGCGAGTTTGTATCTTCAATTGCACTGCATGGGCTGACCGATGGTTCTCAGACCAGAAGTTCCGTGTAACCGACTTTGCGGTGTTAGAGGAGGCTTTAGTGCCCTACCAATCAGCACTGGTATGTCTCAGAAAACACTGGAAGCAAGAGCCATCAAGAATTGATATCCCACGCAGAATTCAATGTTGTGAACGAGCAATCAAAGTTATGCAGGAAGTTTTTGCTGCATGTAAGGACAAGAGCAACGTTCCACTTCGATTCATCGTTGCTAACCAACACTGAAAATCATCATTTTTTGAGTTGTAATGGCCTATTTTATATTATCATTACCCTGATTATGTGTTTTGTTCCTGAGTTACTAAATAGAAAATTGCCTTTGGTTATGTTATGATTGAACAGATATTAACCTTACAACGGTATTATTCTGGTTGTTGGTAGGCTTTATAAAAATTTCATTTTGAGTCCGGGGTGACTTTTTTCAAAAATATGACCAAATGAAGGTCCATTCCTTTCATTACTACCAAAAGTTCATCAAAATATGATACAGGTTATAGAGGTTGTAAAAAAGTTTATGAATACTGTTCATACTATGGACTTCGTGTCTGCTCATAAACAAATAAATTAAATAACTTAAATTAAAAGTCTCATTGCCTGAAGCTACCATCTTTTTCAAGCACACTCTGTGGCCTACGTTCAGAACTGCTTGCGTGGCAAAACATTCCTTGNTTTGGACGTTTCTACCACGTCACAAAGCAGCACAAAAAAAATTATATTCAGGTTCACAAACAAGTGAGTCAAACGTGGAGCAAGCCAAAGCTGAAACGAGGTTCGCCCTTTAAAATTATTGCAGGCGCGACCAATGGCGTGTCACAACCACAAGTCAAAGCTCAAACGCAGCTGTGTGCTTCACAAATGCATTCAAACGTGACGCGCACCTGCTGTTGGATTCTGAACGCTTGAAATAGCCCTCTCAAGTTCTGACGACAAACGCATCAAAAAGCCTGACAAAATAAAAACCTTAGCTCATGGATACAGGGTGGGCTGACATGGTAAACCAACAGGAAAACAGACAGGGCGACAGGGGAACAGACACGCTGACACGGGAGGCCTGGCAAAGTGACATGGGAGGTGACAGGGTGACAAGGGTTGCAGCAGGGTGACAGGGGTGGCGATGGGGTGACAGGGGAGGCCTGGCAAAGTGGGGCAAAATGAACAAATGTCCTCTACTCTGCTACATTCAAAATTTTACAGCTAACAGTGAGAAAATCCTGCTAGATTTAGCAGCACATCATCTGAAATGGTAGCACTGCTGATCATAATCTTATGCCTTTTGTTACGAACTGTACAAAAAAAATCAAACAAGATTTTCTGGACACAGACAGCGTTCAAATGAAAACCTTTGCTTACTACTTATGGCAAATTTAACAAAATACTGACTTCTTAGACTCAACAAATCTTACATAAATTGTAACAAATAAATTTATTAAAGAAGACCGCAAGGCCTCCAAAAGCACGGGGCCCGCAGCAATTGCTACATTTGCTACTATTTTTAATCCGGCACTGCACTAACCCTGACACTAACCCTAAAGCTAACCCCAACTAGAGTTGCCAGATCACTTGAAATTTTTTCAAGGATATTTTGTTTTTCAATGAAATACCGTGAGCTACTTTCCTGGGAGTCCCCAGGGGGAGAAACGGACATTATCTCCGCACCTGAGAATTGGGACTAAGAAACAAAAATTTTTAGTGAATCTGACGTCAGCATCTTGATTCCGATTAATTTATTTAATTCTTGCAAGATCACTTTATTTACCGGTACGGTACTCACAATACCCAAGATCCAGCTTCACTATTCTGGTGTAACGCATAGATGAGTTTGCAGTTCACTCATAACCACTCCTTCGTTTGCAACTTCATGTTGCCTAGCTTGTGAGCGCATTGTTCTACTGTTGCCCTTTGTTGGGTAACTAAAACATTGTAACAAATCTCAAAGGTTCACTTCAAGTTTCGATAGTTATTGCGTATTTCCGCATGTAATGGTTGACTTCAGACATCTTTGGCAGGTGATGCAGCGAGACAGTGACTACGTTAAGACGTACGTTTCATACTGTGTGAAAAGCAGCAGGGGTGAATCTGTAGCAATGCGTCCGCAAGTTTGAAAAATCCACTATAGTGAGGTTGTGACCACTGTGTCTGAGTGAAGAGCTTAAGCTACGCTTGTGAAAGCTTCTTTTCACACAGTACAAAACTACGTGGCTTGTTGGAAATACCTCTGTGAAAGGTTTGTCGGAACAAAGTTTTGTGTAAGCCTGTTTCGTTAAGGCTTAGTTCTGACCTCTCAGCGAGTACTAAGCGCAAAGCTATACTTGCTGTGGCGAGTTTTCATAATTCATCCGCTCAGTGTTTACGCCTGCGTGGTATTCTAATTTTAGTAAGTTCTAAAGTTGTCCGATAGTCGTGTTAAGATACAGGTCTATTTCTCATTATTTAAAACAGTACTGCGAGAGTGCCTAACTTTCTTGCTTTTTCACCGCTATGTTGATCTGGTCGTTGATTGTCTTAAAATATTACTTATTTTTAGAAATTGCTCGCAAAAATGGATATTAGGCAGTTCATGAAAAGAAAAAGCAGTTCTGATAGCCAAAGTGTAGAAAAACATTCGAACAAAAGATTTCAAAAGTGTGTTTTGTTTAACCAGCACAGACTAATGAGAGAACCGCAAACGTAGTCGGTGATAGTTCAAGTCCATTTCAGACTCAGTTGTGTGGAGTTCATGGACGTCGGAAGGATTTTTTCCAAGGGGGAACCACTAGGGGATTTTTACAAAATTTTTACAGGGTGGCCAAAAGTGGTGAAATTTATTTTTTCCCACTCGAAACTAAGAAAACAACCTTTTTTGGGGAAATTTTTAAAATCTAGGGCGCCAGCAAATTCGCTAACTTTCTACTCTTAAGCTGAAACTGAAAGATTATGAAATAACTTAGGAAAATTTGATTTTGATTTAAATGACTTCGTTTAAGTACATAACGATTCAACTGAGCAACTGGTGTCGGTATGTGATGACCAGATTTTGTAAGTTGAAGAGTATTGAACCGTAATTGCTTATATTGCTGGATACGTTTGCTTTGCTATAAACAAAAAGTTGCAGTGCATTTACTGTAAAAGTCGAATGACTTGCGACTGTGGTGATGACCAGTACATTATGCTTCTTTTATTATAGACAGTTCGCAGGGTAGTATTTTATTTCAGTCAATAGAAATGGTTCGCATTGCTTTGATAAGCTACTTAGTTTTCATTAAGCTTTGTGAAAGTGACGAGTATCACTGCATCAGAAGTGTTCTCCTCAACGCGATTTTGCTGTTAAACTAACGCAATAGGTCTTGGAAGCCGAAGAGTTTCCTATTTTTCGTTGGGCAAGTGTCAAAGCAACCATAATTCGCGTACAATAACAAAGATGGCTTGTTGGATTTGTCCAATGTTCCGCTGAATAATTATTGCTTCAATAGAAATGATCAACGTATCTGTGATAAACTATCAAAATAGGGAAAACTTCAGACGTTTAATTTGATTTGAAAAATGTAAACACTCACTGCAAGCTTAAAAAGACAGACATTTCAAGCTGAATGTTGTGATTACATCATTGAAAGTGTGCATAACTATAGTAACGTGTGGTGGAAATCGAGGAATTTGTGCAAATCTTTGCAATGCCGGTGTAGACTGCATTGGAAAGAAAAAATCGCGAAAATCAGTCCCGCAGCACTACTGAATGCTGGGAAAACGCCCATGGTTGCCAGATCTACTTTTTGCCAAGGGGCCAAATCTAGTCCAGAAAAGTGCCAAATAAGAGCCAAACTCTAGCACAAGGGCCCAAAAAAAGGCCAACTATTTTTTCCAATTTTTACAGCAATTACAAAGTCAAATGGACCAATGTTTAGTAATTTATTAAATCGCAATGTTCCTCTATCACAATTGTAGTTTAACAGCAAAACAAGAGCATGATGAAAGATCGCAAGGGAACAACTTAATTTCCATTTGGAGCTAGGCATACACTGAGATAAATTTACTATCCTCGATAAGTATTAGAAGGATCAACAACAATCTGAACAAAACCAACAAACATGTGCACCACCTGAATAACAGTAGGGTAAGTACTAAGGTAGGTAACATCACAGTTCTCACTGCTACCTCTACATCAGCAGCAAGTAGCAGGTAGGCTACTCAGATGGACTTCCTTTCACATTAACTCAGAAAATCTAAGGATCCTAACAATTGAAAACCTTGAAAATATAGGAATATGGTGAAAATCTGCAATTAATTAGTCAAAAAAGTGAAAAAATATAGCTTCTCAGACAGGAACCAGGGTGGTCAGAACTAAATTCTTGCAAGGGGCCAAATCTATCCTGAAAAAGAGCCAAAGGGCAAAACGAAAACTTTGGGGCCAGGAAGTGTTATTTGGGACCAAATTTTTGAAATTTGGTCCCAAAAGAGCCAACGTGGCAACCCTGCAAACGCCAGCCAGGCAGACGGTTCGCTGTGACGTAGGTACGTTTTTTGACTCACGCTGACAGAGCTTGAGCTTGTTGGCAAACATGGGGAAACCCCTTCACGTAGCACGCCCACGAAAAAAACATGTTTTATGCAAATACCCAGAATGAGAACTTCACTGTACGTGCTGAGGCAAAGACATGATTGTTTTAATTTGAGCTGCTCTGTGTTTGGAACCTGAAGAACAGTTGGCGTGTTCGTTAGCTACGCGTATTTTAGTGACAACAACTGTTTCAAACAACCTGATATTTCCTTGACTTTCGATCAAACACTCTTTTGTATGATATGCAGTGCATTTGGTCCATGTGCACAACATGTTTATTCAGCTGGATCGTATGGATAAGCACTTCAGCAGGAAAAAAGTTACGCAGCCCAAATCAGTGCGTGTCCTGCGTCAATTTTAAGAAGACGTTGCTTTTCGACATGATCTTCGTGCAAAGCGACCCAAGCAACGAGATTATGGGCTATTCTGAGCATTACGTGATTTGATCAAAACCGACTGCTTTTGCCTTGATCATGTTTCAAAAGCCCCGAACACCAAACGTGCGTCATTCGTGGTAATTCCGCAACTTTGCGAGCAGCATGATCGATGGAATTGTGCGTAAGAGCAAGAATGTAACTTTTCTGCAGCAATTTGATCTGAATGAAGTCACGAGTACCGCAGTAATGCTACACAGAGGTTATGGATATGGCTGAGCATTCATATGCTGAACAATTAAGAGCAGAGTACTATATGTAAAAGCATTAATAAAGATCAGGTGATTTTAGGCACATATCTGAAAGGCAGGACAGTCAAGGTAACAGGGCTTAACAGCCGAAAAAGACAATCAAATCTCGATAAACGCAAGTTTACAGGTTTTTATTTTTCCAAAATTGCTCCACCGAGACCGACAAACACCTTTGTGCAAAATTGCGTGCGTTTCGATCAGGTTCGTCGCGTCTGAAGGATGTGGTGGTACTAAGAAACGATCAGCATCGGTATCATTCGCTGTTTAGTGTTCAAGTGTAAAATTGCAATTTTGGCGGGGTTCCCAAATTCTTGCAAATTTTCTGAATTTTCGCGTGGTCTGATATAATTTAATCGAAAGAAATGATGACCCTTGAATTTTGGGGAGAATTTCTTCCACCTCCAGCGTTTCGCAGGTTTTGTCTAATTACTGCGGTTAGACTGCAGTTTGGAATGTGGTCCTTTGGGTTCACTCTTCCCAGAAGCACAAACGCAACTGCACGCCAGCCGTCATTCCCGCCGCTGTACTTGCTATCGCCGAGCTCATTTTGATTGCATATCGCAGGGAATCAGATGTACAGCAACAACATTCGTTGTCAAAGATCGCGGCTCGGTGTTTTTGCGGTAAATACAATATTTTACTAATAAAAAAGAAATTTGGGTAGCATATCAAATGTCACGGTAAGCGCTTCGTTCTTTTGTGCATTTGCAATGATCGCACGGATAACAAGCAAAGGTGTGGTTCCCACAAATCGATGTCAGCTTGTTATGAGCATCTCAAACAACGACGGAAGCTTATATCGAAACCGTTTGTTGTTTGAAAACGAAAGCGGGCAGAGCAATAATATGGAGTTCTAACAAGAAGATTCATTATAATAGTTGAAATAGGTTAAAATTCTGCGGCTAACAGCAGCGACTATTTTCAGCCTTAGACTTTCAGTAAAAACTTGGAAGTCGTCACGTTTATACCTCATTGGTCGTTCAGCATAACACTCACACATGCAAACATCATTTCCTAAAAATGCAAATGGCCGCCGATTGACCAGCAATTCCGATTCAAGTATCTAGTAGTGTCACGTTTTATGGCAACATCTTTCAAGCTTTTTTTGTCGCATGTCCTCTGATTTTCAAAAATATCGCACGACCTACCGTGATTCGCTTCATGTCTGCACAGAAAATTAAACAAAAAGTAAAGCAGGTACTTCACTTCATATTGATTCAATAAATTTTATACCAAAGTATCATCACGCCCGATCAAAAAATTCACTGTGCGATCCACATTGACAAAATTTTGTCTAACTGTTCTAACCACGCCGTTACTGGCTGAATGACAAATGCGACGAGTGACATCATAAAATGGCATGTCAGAAGATAAGCAAGTGCAACTGTTGCCTCGAGGATATAAATTACGTCACCCAGTGTTTTNAAAAGTATTTCGCAGCCGACAAGTATGTCATCCTGCAAACATTTTTCGATCGGAATGGAACGTACCGATCATTACAAAACACACTACGCTCATATGTACAGTGGTTTCTTCCCATCCTCCATTGCAAAGTGATTGTTGCATGTAGAGAATGCCTGTTGACCACTTTCGATATCAAGTGGCATTCAACTGCCAATTCAGAAGAGCTTATTACTTGCATCAAACCAGGTTGAACATTACGCAACGTTTGTGGCCCAGTTTCTGTTTTCACATAGTTATTCGAAATGGCCGAAACTGATCTATGCTAAGCCAGACCTATGGATAAGGATACCCTGAACAGAAACGGCCCGATGGTCAGAACAAAATATGCTACCATCGCATTGCATGGTAGCTTTTGTTGAAGCAAGAGCTGTTTCAGCATTACTTATAGCGCACAAACTTGTTATTTTACCAGCAGAACGCTCACAACGGAAAACTTAACCAATGAAGAAGTTTTGTATGAAAAGTATCTTGCTTATTTGCAGTTTCATATGTGGGTTGTTCGTATAAGAATTCCTCATCGAGTAACAACTATGGCTTCGGCATTGGGTCGATTTTGTAAGATGCGGTCATCTGATCTGCAATTGCATTCAGTGATTCGCTGACTGTACCTGAACAACGTCAGTTTTCTTTTCGACGCAATATGTTTCGTGTGACGTTTCAAACGTCACTTTTGATAATGACGTGCACCCGAAAACATCGGAATTTTCCTTTGGCGATGAGACATCAACAACGAATGAAAACTAGTGTGCAGAAAAACAAGACGGCACAAAAACCGCAGCAGCGCCTTCAGCAAGCGAAAAACACGCAAGAGAGCATAAGATTTCGCTGCGTCAATGGAAAGATGCGATTTACCTAATTGGTAAGCCTATCAGTCCTAAGCAGAAGTAAATGACAGCTGAAAACCGCCCTTACCGACATTGAGACAAGCTTGACAGCTACGCAAATGGGATACAGTGACGTATAGTCAATGACACCATTGGTTGAACATAACCGCGAACAATGCAATGCAGGCGTATTGCAACATCATGACGCTTTGCTTACGCAAAATCAGCTCCTTTCACTAGCTTAGCGCAGTGCAGCCATAAGTAAACATATAAAAGTCGGGAAATTTTCAGAATGCAATAAGCAGCACTAAATAAAAGTTATGGCCGCAGAAAAATCGAGGACATGAGCAGTGTCGCGTGATATGCAGTTGCACTTCAACCAACTGAGAATGGCGTTTTTTTCGACATTGAATTGCAAGAGCAAGCTGCTGTCAAACGCAAAAACAACGGAAATAAGAGAAAATCAATTTCAGGGAGCACAGATAAAGATTAATGGTGGCGTTGGTTCAGAAATACCAAGGCTGTTTCCTGAAAAATTGAATGTCAAGTATTAGCAAAACGTAACTTAGCTAATGCGCCCATTTTGCAGTCGTTGGTAACCAGCAGGATGCCAACACTTGAGCTGAGCTTCTTGTCAGGGAGGTTGACTCTCTCAGCAACAGGGCGGTTGCACTTTACAAATCGGTCGTAGATATTGCAGCCCCTCCAAGAGGTGCGAACAGCAAGACAGAATTACCACAGTCTTCACGTTGCATGACCTCACTGATTTGAAAGTATGGTTGAATCCGTTTAATTTTGGGCGAGCTTTTAATAGATTGGTTTATTATAGCAAATCGTAAATCCATTTATGTTCGAATATACTATGAAAACTGTCGTTGACATTTTATCCATCTTGCTTTCACATGAATTTTCAAACTTCTATGACAGGCATTAATGTATCAAATCAAAATTGCTATGCGATACAAGAACAGGTTGACGTGATCTTGCTTTACCTTTCCTCCTTCAAAGCAAAAGTTATGCATGAGCACATTACGGTTTCAGTGATGGAAAACACAGTCATTTTGTCTATAGCAGTTTCAAGTCACAAATCGTTATTGCATTGTGCAATTCTTGACAAAAAGACCTGCGCTAATTTTTTTCAACGTTTATGATCAGACAAGTAATAACAAGTCACTGCGCATACTGACTCGAGTGGAGTTATGCCATTTTGTTCCTCCAAAAGACTGGAGTTATGTCGAGACAGGGCTGCAACTAGCTAGCTGATATTTTCGGAGGGGAAATGATTGTAACTTGTTTGCACTATTTTCAGGGGGAAACGGCTGTAACTTGTTGTACCTAACAACTAAACATGTTGAAAATTTCGTGGGCGGGGACAATAGGTCCGGTTGCCCAACCCTGGTTGTGGACCTGTTTCGAGACATACAAAACGCGAGTCAAGTCGGACTCGAGTTGAATCAATGACTCGCTTGGCAGTAGTGCAACCAATAATTTTGTTTGAGAGGAGCAGTCAATGACATGGTCAATCACTGACGTCTTCTTGAGTCCGACTTCCTTCCGTTTGTTTTCTAACAGTTGAAAATTGGTGTAAAGCAACATATTCAGGAACCGCTGGTTCAAAGCAACACACCCAGCACTTGTTCATTTACAATTACAATAAATGAATGTTCACGCATTTCTTTAGTTGATAGAATAGAAAAGCGTCAATCAAATAATCGTATTTTTCTTTCTGTTCGTTGAATATATGACCACGTCGGAAGAATTGTTGCAGATATTCATCAAAGCAACCTTAGTTTATGACGAAAAAAGAAATAAAATATAATAAACTATTGCATATCTATTGCCTCACTTTAGATAGGATTGATGTATTTTTCAAACTGATTGAAAACATTTTGACCTCAATCATCGCCGCATGAGTCTCAACACTCCGAAAAACCAACAGAACATTGTACAAATGGTTGCCAATAAGCAGATGCCAACCGGCAGTCAAGAAGCAACGGAGGACTTAACCGTGCAAGGTAAGTTTGCTACTTAGCGGCTGTATTTTTCAGGAACAGATAGGACGCTTTTGATATTGTTTTCCTCAGCTGGTAAAAAATCAGTTCGTGTTTCATGAAATACGCAGATTTTGATTCATGGGTCCCACAAACCACTCTGTGGACCCCCGTTTTCAAACGTGTTCAAAACCATAGAAAGGTAGCTTATTAGGACACCAGCCAGGTATTAACAAAACCCCAAATTTGTATTGAAATGCAATCCTTTTACACTGAAAATTTTGCTTGGGATCGCCTCTCAGTGTCAAAGTAACTTCCTTAAAGTAGCAGGATGTTCTCTGTACAGAATTTTTTGCAATGTTATTCAGAACCCTGAAAAGTTTTTGAAAATCCATACACAAATAATTACTGGACATTAAACTTATTACCACAGGAATATCGCTCAAATGAAAAAAATGGAATCGTTACATCTCATATGGTTACGACAAAGTGGACTGCTGGTGGTCCACCTGGAATTCCTAGTGGTCCAGAGAGAGTTCCATAAACCCCTGATAAAACGTTCCTACAAGTTGTAACCTTTATTCTGTACAATAAATTATTTAAGACCATCTATGTGCAGGGGCGTAATGAGGGGGGCACAATTCCCCGGGTGTCTAATCACTACGGGGGCACCGAATCACATCCGGGGGCGCCAAATGAATCCGGGTGGCGCCGAAAAGTCCCAACAATGTCGTATGTACATTCTTCCATACAGTACATTTGCTTCCGAAAGATATCAGGTTCGAACATGGGGTCGACAAACTTGCTTCTTGGCCCGGAGCCATTTAACCTTGTTACGCACCTGTCTATGTGCAATAGAGTTTCGACCAGTTGTTCATCAGGTGTCAGTATACCAAAATGGTCCATCAGATGTTTTTTCAACGAGATGGTCCATGGGTCAAAAAGGTCGAGAACCACTCTAGCCTAGGCTGGATACCTGAAAGCAGATGCACGCCAAACGAGGCCAGGTTGGTGAACTAACAAGCAAAGCAAGGTGTTTTGAGAAGCAGTTGTACTGCCAAATAAAACGCAGGCATCAAGGCATGTATTCACCAAATACTTCGCCTGTCTAGCCGCTTACAAATAAAAATAAACAATCCTCTGGTGTGTTGATGTTTGGAAAAACTACAAAAAATGTTTACCCAAAAGTATTTACAAGGATTACAGTTTAGTAAAAGGTCGCATAGTAGCATCCCAACGTTAATATTCAGACCGAAACCAGCCATAAGCTTTCCTGTAACACATGGCCAGGCAACTTTTATACGACTCCAGGTTCTATGACTGTTGCAATGCAAAATTTTGAATATTTTAACTTTCGAAAAGTTGTTGCTTTTTTTCAAGAAAAGATCGAAAAGTTGATGTTCGAAAGTTGATGTTGCAACATGGAAAAGTTGATGTTGCTTTTTTTCAAGTTTTTGTGCAAGTGACTTTATTATGGTGTTCTTTGTACAAATGTAAACAACGTTGGGCACCATTTGCCTGGATTTTTAGCATTTTTCCCAGATTTTCAGGGATTTTACCCGGATTGTCGACAAACCAAAACTTTTGCGGGTGCGCTTGCACCCCCGCTTTCTACACCATTTATATGGTGCACTGTCTTGTAAGCGTAAAATTTTAGATGGGAACACTCTGGACTCTTCTTTGAAGACAGTTTTGGGATAGATCACAAATTAAAATATTGGTGAAAACACGAATGCGATTCTGATGTAATGCATAAATTCAATTAACGCTGTTGACTTGCATAGAGGCAGAAAAAGACGCCCAAACCATTGCATATCAAACTTTTGTTTATCAATGCTTCGTAATATTTGTTATGAAGAATTTTCATAACTACGTTTGTATTGGTAAATTTATATTTTTTATGTATACGTTCCCAAACGTCTCGGTACAATTTTCTTTGATGGTATTGAAAACAATGCCAACTAAAAAAACAAAGTAGTTTGGAGACCCTGCTCTAGTCCAACAAAAAAAATTCAATCGTTAACCGCACACTGATTCCTCTTTTTCCAAATCCGGCTCTGACACATCGTCAGCTGCCATCTGTACAATTGGTTTGGAAAAAAAAATTTACAAAACAAAACAGTTGACATGTTACAGTAGCAAAGACTAAGTCAATTTACTTCAACTTAATCCAGGGGTCTCAAACTCAAATTGCTCTGAGAACCAAATTTGGACTTACAAAGTAATCCGAGGGACGCATTATGACGATGACCCAACAATCACGGTACCTGAATCGTAATAGAAAAAGGGTTTACATCTAATTTCTTGCGAAAGGTGTTGTTAGTAATAGACAAATCATTTCTGGCAGTCTCTACGTTCGTTTGAAAGGAACTTGTTCACTCGCTGGCCAAGAACTTTTAAACACCGGTGAATAACCTATATAACTTAAATGTTAAGTATTTGAAAATTCTCAAAGCATCGCGGGCCGCACAAAATGCCCTTGCGTGCCACATGTGACTCGCTGGTCGCATATTTGAAACCCCTGACCCAATCGCTTGTATTACAGAAGTGACTGCTGCGCATGGAAGCAACCAACAGACCCTGGAAAACATGGGATCGAAACACAACCGCAAAATTCTTCAAATGTCAAAAAAGATCGCAGTAATACTTGTATTTTGCATACAAGTCTTTCGCCTGGTCTGCGTGCTCTTGACATTTTTCTTCGTGTTTGTCTCATTACTTATATACGTAAGTTTGGATGACCGCTCATCTTTTGGACTCATTTGAACTTTACGATACATCTTCTGCAGAGCCCTGATAAACTAAGTTCTGGCGGTAAGGGTGCAAGTGGTCGAACATTTTTTTGCGCAAATAAATACTTTTGATTTACGTAACGCTCTCACGGCTTAAGATTGAGTACAACAAATCATATGTAGCAAGCATTGCGATGAAGATAATTAGATTGCTGTGCACCACGACGATATAGGTTTCCTTAAGTATTACTGAACCAGAGAGCATACATGTTGGGAATTTCATTCAGCAACGCACAAGCAAGTTTATGCCTCATGACGACCTGCTGAGAAATACATTCGTGCTCATGATAACCGTGAGCCAACACGATCATTCTGCTTCCACATGTGCGAGTATGTTCGCAACACACAAATTACCTCAGGCCAGAACTTCGAATTAGGTCTGAATGAATTTCTAGTAGCTTCTTGTAGAAACAGAAGAACTAATGCAGTTGATTGTATGTTTGCCAGGAGGAAGCTCTGGTTTTATTAGATCCACCTCCATCCCAAACAAATTCAAGATTTCTTACGCCCGAACTGAATAAGCGTAAGTGAACTTGGTATCAGTAACGCTCCATTTCTGCAAATTTCATTTGCTTTTAAATGTAGAATCACACGACATGTAAAATGCGTTGTGAAACTTCGAAATCGGAAGACTGCCTCTCACATGTCGTGGTTTGGCTCGACTGCAATCAAATCCTCTTGATACCTTTAAGGAACTCGAGCCGCTTGAGTGGCTTCGACTTTGTCCAGTCACAACTTGCCGATCGATAGAAGTAGAGAGCTTTTTAATCCCTCTACGGATTCGGGAAGTCTTCTAGTTTCGATTTTAAAAAATTGGGAAATTTTGGATTTTGGTATTTTTGCGGATGACTTTACAATCGGGGCAGGTTTACACATTTTTGGTCGATGTTACCTGGTGTCAACCCAACGAGAAAATCTTTTGGCTCAAAATTTGTTTCGAAATTAGATTATAATCCAAGTCTTTAGAGCTCTTGATCGATATGTAGCGCTTCTGGTGCCAAACTTATGACTCAAAAACAAATTTTTGGTTTTCATCAAAAACCCACAAAGATAAACTTGACCAATTTGAGAAAATGCCATAACTCGCCAGCCGATTGAGCTAGAGAGCTGTTCAAACCCTGAAAAGACTCGGAAAGTCTTCTTGTTTCGACTAAAAAATATTGGGAAGATTTAGATTTGAGGTTCTTTGTGGGTGACTTCATATTAGGGATAGGTTTAGGCTTTTTTTGGCCTACGTCATCAGGCCCTGGGTTCCAATCCCATGCGTCAATTTTTGTGTCTTTAAAACATTCTAGGTGGAAATCTTCATCTTTAAAGCTCTTGATTGGCGTTCTAGCGTTTGTGGTTGACCTAAAAAACACAAAATAAATAAACAAAAAATTAATAGGTAAAGAAAAAATTAATAGTATAATTTGTTGATTTTAGACCAGTGTTTCCTAATCTTTTTTGGCTAGAGCCCCCTTTTCTGACGAACAAATTTCTATCGCCCCCCTACCATGCCTAGCACACATATCAACACAATTTTTTCGTGCATTTCACTATAAAACTTAATTTAGTAAAACGCTAAGTTTTTCTTTACAAGTTACTTGCATACATGTTTGTTGATGATACTGTTTTTTTAAGACATTTGGTCACTCAAAGTTAGTAAGACAACATAAATGTAATTATTAACTGGGTCTCCTATCCCCCCCCAACCGCCCATTTCTGCTTCACCGCCCCCCTAGAGCTTCTCACCACCCACTTTGGGAACCCCTGTTTTAGACCATAGCTTCCAAACCACAAACCAAGGGCTCTAAAGAAGCGGATTTTCGCCTAGTTTGTATTTTAAAAGAGAAACAAAAAATGCCTCTTGGGATTGGGATCCAGTGCCCGATGGATGTGGAACAATTAAAAGCATAAACCTACCGCTTTTGTGACGTCACCCACAAAAAACAAAAATCCCAACTTCCAATTTTTTTTATCGAAACGAGAAGACTTCCCGAATCCGTAGAGGGTATGAGCAGCTCTCTATCTCTATCGGTCGGCAAGTTATAACTAGACAAATCACACCCGCTATTGTGGCTTTGCGGTACTTAAAGGGTACGAACGACCGCACTGGAAAATGATGAATCTCTTTAAAGTTGCGTTGGTTGCTTGAACTAAATTTGACTGAATCAAACAAACAATTGCTTAACTGCATGACTGAATCAACCACTCATTGTGTCAGCTAACCAGCAGCTTGCATTGAATGATGAAGGTCCACAAGGAGTCCAAATTGAATAATACTGGCTTTTTGCAGCAACGTACGCGACTTTACACAAGGTTCAGGATGTGATCGGCATATTGTTGCCAATGGCAGAAGTTTTATATTCTATATTTATCATCTACATTGTGATTGGACCACTTTCTCCACGGATCACGTATGGACAGTGGTTCAAGTGGCTGTTCAAGTGAGTTCACCTTTTCTACAAGCTATTAGGAACTTACTGCACACACTTGATTTTGCGATTTGCGTGTTTCTGCCCATGGCGAATGTGTTACGTTTAAGCTCCTTTGGTGTGGACCGTTTGTTGCTGAATAAACGTTTATATTTCAAGACAGAGCTACTTTCATTTTGACCTTTGCCCTATGTTTCTAGCGTTGGCTGACATTAAATCTGCCTCAAATAGGATCTGTAGCTTTATTCCCCGAGGGTGTGGACACTGACACAGGTTAAACCAGACACAGATGAAAGCCTGACATTCCGTCAAGGCAAATTATGAAACACATTTTCACCAACGTTTGGTATCGCTAACTCTGAACTAACGCAATTGATGGACATCATAAAAACTGGTGGTGGTGGAGACGGTATGAGATACCAAAGTATGATGAAGTAATGTTCCAATAAAGTTGATCTTCACTCGCATTGGTAACTTTATCTTTCACAACATTTAATGATTTGTGATTCAAGTTTTGGCCAACAGCAGACTAAAAACGGATACCAAAACAACTTTTCTTTATGTTCTGCTAAAGAATCAAATTCTTAATGAAGAATCAGGCAGTTATTTTTAGCACGTCGGATAGCATACTTTTCACAATATTGAAAGTTTTCTCATCTTTTACCGTCGAAGGAATTGCGTCTGTCAGGCAGGTTTTTGATCTCGCACTGGCAAAACCTCAAACGAGCAATTCTGATTTTGGCAACCTTTAGATACTTTATCTGGATACTTTAAAGCAGTGGCTTTCAACTTGGGGTCGTGACCCCCAGAGGGGTTGTGAACATTTCTGGAGGGGTGGCTAGTAGATATTCAATGCAAACAGCTACGTTACATTTGCTTTATTAAAGTTTAAATGGAGATCGTTAGGTTATAATGGTTGCTATAATGGGTCGCCGTACGAAAAAGGATGAGAACCACTGCTTCAAAGCTAACGGTTTGCCTTGTGGTAAATGAAACTTCATTTATAAGTGGTGAATATTCGAGAAGAAACTCATTTTAGCATCAGAGCTTATGAGCAAATTTGGAACAGTAATAAAGGTGCCACTGGTGCTGAAGCTTCAAACAAAGGAAAGATTTAACATCCGCGGTTTTTAACCATTAGTTTTGTTTAACCTGAAAATGAGTGTTTTTGATGTCCTCACGTTTTGCGCAGACTTCGCATATTTTGGATGCGAGTGCTCTGGACATCCACAGCAATCGCATACGCCATTCTTATGATTAAAGTACGTGAGATGAAGTTCAAAGAATCAGGCAATACAATGTACGTGGACAACGACCTGGTCAAGGTCGGGTTAGCTTTCACTACACTTGAATATGGCAGCCTGGGAGTGGTAGAAAGTGTCTTAAAAGTTATCAAAATGGACACATTTGAAAAACGATTACAAGCTTACGAAAGCGGAATTGTCGGACGATGGAGAAAGCTGTGTAAGCTGTCGTGTTATCTGGGAACGGTGGCATTTTCTCTTCGCAATTTCTCGATGACGATCTACTTTGCTGTCCTGTCAACAGTAGACTTGACTGTTACCCATCAGAAAATATTTCCACTAACGCCATTCGAGCGTGCTCAGCTACGTATGCTGCAGAGTGCGATGTTGGTGCTGCAGGTTTACATCACTCTTATACGTGGAAAATTTTGTTCGTTCTTCCTGAAAATATTTCTCTCCAACTTCTTAACGGAGGAAGACGACCAACAACTCCAAGGGAAGCTGCAAGGAATGCTTCATGTGGAAACAGAATCGAAGGATAAACAGATAAAACTCTTGAAGAGAGACAAATCGCTTCATCATGCAGTGTAACCAAGCGATTTATTCGTTTGTGATTGAAGGCATGGGCGTCGGAAGGATTTTTTGCAGAGGGAGGCAAGAGTGGATATTTCCAGAGGTGCAGTAGCCAAACGGATTTTTCCAAGGGGAGGCAGAAGTGGTGAAATATCATTTAACCCACTTAAAAGTAATAAAACGGCCTTTTTTGCTGAAAATGTCATAAGAAAATTTCAAATTTCTAAATCCAGGGGTGGCCGAGGCCCCTCTACCAATCCCTTCCGATGTACATGATTCAAAACTTGACGGTCAGCTAATTGGCTCTAAAACTTGCTATTGCCTTTTTCTTCGCCGTAACGATTGAATATTTTGCTTGTGTTTGTTTAAAAATTTCCCCTCGTTTTTGTAAGTTAAAAGTTCCATTCTACTTTCTAAGCAGACACAAACGAGTTGTATATAGTTACGTCATACATTAGTCGCGTAAGCATACTACGCAGCAGACATTTGGCAAGGCCAGTGTTACGCCTACCTTATACTGGCAAGCAAAATTATAATGTATGTCCGTTTTGTTTCATCAAATGTCTTCCAGTGTGTAGAAAAAAAAGGTTATGAGATAAGAAAGACGAGGCAATTGTAAATGCTTAGATGACTAAACTTTTGTGCTTTTCACGTCCTTTTGTATTAAATGTTCTATTTATTGAATACACTAGTTTCTTTCGAGAGCGTCAGAACTAGTACAAAAAGTTCATTTCAATCTAGGTTGTAAGAACAAAAAATTCAGCCTCGACCGAAAGAGGGTAATAAAGAAAAAAGGTTAAGAACCACTGCACTAGAACCTAACAAAAAAACTCAGTTGCTCGTCGAACATGAATATGCACCAATATACACAGTATCTACATTCTACGTATATCATTATAAATTGCTTACGTTACTGAAAACGTTAAAAACGGAAATGGACAAAATTTCAAGACATAGTCAAGAAAATACAAGTGACAACTAGATTGCAGAAGCAGTTTGCTGCCAACGCAACACAAAAATTTTATTCAAAGTTGTCATCGATCTTTACGCTGCACCGAAAGCCTATTTTCAGTTCACCTTAAAGTTACAGTTGACACTGACAGGCTAGGCTTTAGTGTTCTTCACTGCAATCGCTCAGAAATGTCACACTGATTTAGATGAAAACGATTTTTTGATATTAATTGACTGCTCGTACGAATCAGACTGACGCAAGCACCACTGTTCACCGCCGTTGTTCAAGGTGGCTTCACACAGAATCCGGTTACGTTTACGAACCGGCTTATGGCCATCGGCAGTCTTCACACATGCTCCGTTGGCCGTGTCCGGCTGAATTTTATCCGTTTCGAACGGCTTAACGACTTACTTAAACTTGGTTTAAGTAAGCCGGATTGCCATGGTTGTCGGTGATTGTGTTCTTGCTGCAGGTGTTAAGACTGCCGTTGGTCATTAGCCGGTTCGTAAGCCGTAACCGGATTCTGTGTGAAGCCACCTTAACGTTTAAGTCAAACAATCTATGCTGTTGCAATAATACTAACAATAGTGACAGCGTTTCATCGTTGCACAACAAAATAAATTTAAGCTTTTTTAATAGAACGTATTGCAGGTTATTCTTGTGAGTTATGAAACAAGAATTGATCACATCGATAGCAACAGCTCAGGAGGAAAAGAGCTAAGCATTGCATAAAAGCTTTCGAAGCTTTTCTTTCAGCTAAAACATTGTTACTGCAATTGCGTTAATTCACCGGAAATTGAGCTGACCGCTTATGACTTAGCAGCTTACGATTACAATACCGAAGCCACCTCGGATTGGGAAAGTAGCTTTGTTTTTGAAGTTTCTGATTGACATAAATTTACACGTATATGGAGGAGGTTCATTTTGTCAATAATGAACAAATAATAATTTACAAAAGATTTGTTGACTTGGTACAATGTGACATAACTCGAAACAATGATATTATGTAAGATGGGGGTAGTAAAAGGAGAGGGCCAAGCCCACCATTATATGGTTTTCAGTGGGTGCAGCCAGCGCAGCCAGTGTAGCTGGGATTTCCCCAGCCTCCCTAACCCTACACTCATTTTTAAAAAATTATTTTCATATTTTTTGCGTTATAATATTTTTCATATTTTCACGTTAATTTTTTCAATTTTTAATTTCATATTTTCGAGATAACTTGTGGGAGGTTTTGTCTAAGTCGGTCACTTCATGCTCTAACCCGTCCTCTGATTGTGGAAGGTCGAGACGTGCCAGGGCATGGCACGTTTTAATCCGATAAACAAATATTCACGCAACCCGGCAAGATCACTTCACTTGAACATCACTCAATAACCATGTGGATATATCAAAGCAAAACGCATCGAC
>JGI24021J15306_10002635_pt1 | contig 19618 bp, 10 predicted proteins | sample Ectturendosymbi1_FD_15306 | JGI IMG/M metagenome (IMG submission 15306)
TTTGTGTGGTATGGAGGCCTTTCATCGTATCTATTGTATTAGCAGACATGTAGCAATCACTTTTCTTAGAAAAACAGAAACTACATTGTGCTGCAGTTTTTCTAAAGAAAGAGGCAGAAAACATTTGTTATTGAACTTCTGTAAAAATTGAAGCTTTACACTTTGATCACGCCTTACCATGGAAACCGAATAGTTCATCTGGCAGCCATTAGGAACTACAGTACAGACTTTCTGATAAACTGGCTTTCGATGCGTTTGTCTAAACGCCACCACACCATATCTGGAACAGATTTTTATTTTGCCGCGTCACAACAACTTTCGCGAAAATGCATCCAGTCGCCCTAATATCCTCCTTGGTCTCCAAACTGCGCCGTTATTTTCTGGTTGTAGGCGTTTACTTTTCCGATGACATCCGAATTAGTCTTTTCCAGCAAGTTAAACATGTATTCCGCTCCCAACGCCTGAGCGACTTGACTGGGATGAAAACCATCAAATGAGTCGATGACTTCGTGAGCCTCCCCACCACGTGACACCCACGTGTCAATCACTGCACAGTGAGCAAAGAATAGCAGCAATTTTATCTTTTGTGACCAATAAACTTTTTCAAATAAATCGTTGGTTGGGGTGATTGTTTGAGCTTTGATAGTGCATTTATTGAAAATCAACTCGTTTCAAAACAATAACAACGAGCGGACAGTAGTTGTCCCATCAATATAATAGCGCTATCGAAGAACACCACAAGCAGAACCAACTGTTTTTTAGCAATTGCTTAATCAAAAGGGTGTATAGATTCAGACACCGCTGTTCTGGAAAGTAACCAGCCAAGGACTAGGACTAAAATTTATGACAAATTTGTTAGAAAAGTTTTTTAAATTTCTGATGATTATGACGCTAGTAGCCAGGTTAAAAAATGATTTTCCAATAAAAAAAACAAACATTTGCTTTGATACCATTTTTCCAACAACACTGTAATCCATCGAATATTTTATAAATAGCAGTTCTGATAGGTTTGCGTGCGTACCAACCTTAAGAAATGTTGTTATAGTAAAGGAAAGCAGTTTTACATGCGGTAAATAAACGCATGTGTTGAACAGAAATAAAGGAAATCTGCTGCTAATAGTATTATATCCATTATTCTGCGCGCTTGGTTTATAACTTACAAGCTTGTATGTCGTAATCTTGATAGATCAGTTGAAAGTTATTGAACGTTTTCGTGTTTGCAATCATCTTGGCTTGCTGACTCAGAGCGGTAGCTCGCTAAAAATGTAAGCACAGCAAGTTTCAAAAAATGGAGCGAATATAATGAACTGGCATGTGTTTTGCACACGGTCCTTAAAAATGTCAAAAAGTAAAAGGAAATGAGATACTACCAGTACAGACTTTATAAAAGCATTGAAAAAAGTGTGTGTTGCAAAATACATAAACTCGTTTAGCGCCACTGGAGATCACAATAACCTGGGAAGTTAGATCTCGAAGAGTATCATTGCTAGTCAACCATCCTGTGCAAGGAGAAATTTGCAAGCAGTTCATGTAATCGTAGAGGTCTTTAAACTTGACGTCGTTGTTAAGCTCTCCAATGGGATGAATTCTACGAGTTTCATAAAAAAACAATAGATGTCAATTCATTTATGGAGCATCTACTATTAGAAACACATTTTGATGAAATTTTATTAACATTCCATTATAAGTTATATACATCACATATATTCACTTCGTTTGTCTTCTGCTTTTTTGTAGTTGCTTTGAAACAAGACATAACATTGTTACAGCTTCAGATTGTCAGATCTTTAAAGTCGTTTAAAATTAATTTCACAGAAAAGTTAAATCTCTTCAAAATTGAAAACGTATGCAAAGTGGAATATTATGTCTAACTTCGGCACTTCCGCATTATTTGAAAAGCACGTATTCCATGCACTTTCAAAGCTGTCTTTAAAGTCAGATTTTTTGTGAAGCATCGTTACCTGTCATTCATATTAGTCCACAATACTCTTCCATCGGCAAGACCATTTATTATGACAACACTGCCATTAGGCAGGTTAGCGTCAAGGTAGTTCAGTGTCACCATCGTATTCTCGGCGTAATCTTCTGGGGTTGTCATAGCACCGAGTGTGTCTGCTTTGCTGCAACGCACACGTTTAAAATCAAGGTTGCGGATTCCGTGTCGGAGTGGCAAGAAGTCGGAGGCTTTTGGGTGTAGTCGGAATCGGATTCCTAACAACACTACGAGTCGGTGTCGGATTCTTCTGTCCGACTCCGGAAGTCCAATTGCATCATTTTTTGCATCGCACTCCTAAGCGTAGGCGTAACCAGGGGAGAGCCAAGGGTCTGTGGCCCCACATTTTTAGCATATCTAACCATTTTGTACTTTGAGAACCGCCGTCCAAAATAAAAATACTGTTGCTTGCCTAAAGTCAAACATTTTGGACCCTCAAAACATTTTGGGCTGGATACGTTGCTGCTCGTGAGTTTGGAATTCCTACTGAAATGGTACAGTTTCTATTGATACTTCTATTGAAACAGATAATGCATGCTGTTTACCACGATTTCCACTGATTTGCTAGTTGCTACAAATTTGTTGACAGCCAAACTTCACTTTATTTCAAGGAGTCGGTGCCGGAAACTTTGGAAAAGTTGGAGTAGGATGATTTACCTCCGACCCCACAACCCTGTTTAAAATTATAAAATGTTTTGAGTAAAAATGTTCTTGTATGATACAATTATTCAACAATTTACATTTTTTCTTTTATTATGACATGGTTTTTACTATCTTTGGAGACGATCCTGCGACAGCTTATCGAACCACAGTTAATCAAACCGACACTTTATCGAATGGACTGAGCTGATTTGACTACGGTGTGGTCGCCGCACTGCATTTTACAGCTGCAACAGTCAAACTCTATTTAATTTGTTCCAAGTGCAAGTCCGCTTTTATTCTTTACTATCAGTATCGACTGGGGACTAGCAGAAGACAGAACCCTCAGAACCAAAGGTCAGAACAGCAGTGAAGGGAGCAGTTGTGAGTGATTGTAAAGTAGCTTAGAAATAGAATTCATTTTAAGTGATAAAGGCAAACGCAAGTGGCTTTGAATGGTTCTCTGTATGTCAGCGAAAAAAAACTAAAATGGCGTAAATTACTGAAGATGTGAGGACTACCTTAAATGTAAAAGTTGTACTGTCCTCATCCGAGGAAGACAGCCTCATGAGAGCGCCATCTGAACACAGTGATTTTATAAGCAGTTACCGTCGACCAATTTTATACTACTTGTAACTTTGAATATTTAACAACCGCGTACTGCAAATAATTTAATGTGATTGAAATGTACATTTGAAACTCCTTGCGTATTCCACTGACAAAATTTGTTCCATTTATAAAAATTGTTCCATTGTATATGTGCTTTTAAAACTCCCGTACTTGGTTTGATAAAATACGAGAAATTGCTTTTTCGATGAATTGTCGGGGTCACGTTTGGAGACAACCTATTGTACAAAATAGAAACATTACAAATTCTTCCCCCTAAAAGCTTGCGTTAGAGCCTATGAGAAATCCCATCAATCTGTCAAACTTTTTACTGATTGTTAAAGAAAGGTTGTATAATGTGCTTCTTTATTTAAATACTGCTGATTTTACTTTTATCAATACGAAAATAAAGTTTTACTCAAACTTACGGAACACTTCTCGTTCATGAAATGAGACGAAAAGATTTCGCTAGTTTTAGGCAAGAGCTTTAGATTCAAATGTTTCCAGCACTAAAAGTTAAAAAATATCAGTGTAAGATGTTTCCCAATCTCCTTACTCGTGGCAGTGTTCCGTGAGCTTCTATCTCAACCAGCAGCATCTTAACTTATTTCAAACAGCACACAAAATCTGACGATTACAGTGGCAGCATTTAAAATGGCAAAATCGAGCTTCAGAATTAAACAGAAACAATTTTTCGTTCCTGAACCAGTAACGCAATAACAAACATATTTTGCCAAAGCTGCATGATAACCTTTGCAAGATGTTAGTGAAATGTTTTGTGGAAATTTTAAAGATTTTCAACATTTTTTTGAGCTCTGACTTCAACGTATAGATAAAAATTCTTATACATGTTCATACCCGTTGCACACGTCGTTGCCAATCAAAGCCAACACGACCAAGAGTGGATAGTCGGTGGTCTTGTTTCTCGCCAAACCTTGGACGACATCGTTCATAGAGCTCGATCTCGCTCCGTTCACTCCTATATTCTGGAAGTCTCTATGGTTGCACTGATTTCTGGCCAGAACACGCATGTAGATGGAATCCACTGGACCTTTTATGATATCACTCCAACCATTTTCCATATAAGCTGCAAAAATTGGGGGGATCCACAAAATTCAAAAACTCTTTTGTGTTTCGATGTTTTTCTTGTCCTTGAATAAAAGCTCTTAAGTGAACAACTGAACGATTGTATCTGAAACATACTGAAATCTTTTAAATTTCTAACTTAAAGGTCTTGGCAAACCAGTGTTTGCATATTCTGTGAACAACATTTCATTCCTGTTTTCGAAGGGACAAACGCAATCACTAAGGAAAAAGCGAACCGTCTATTCGTGGAAAATCGTTTAATGGCATTACGTAGAACAAAAAATTGCATATTTGCTTTTAGTGTAAGTTATAGCGTTGCTTGTGCTTATAAAGCCAATTTCAAATAATTTGCGCAAATTTAGCTAAGCGTGTCACATTCTTGTGTCAACATATTTTTTTTTCATTTATAGTTTTATTATGGCAATTTCTTTTAATCGGCAATTTGTGTTCATTTATAATTTTAATTTGGCAATTTGTGAGAGCTCGACTGGAAGATAATTGTTATGGTCCTGCGTCGGAAACTATAACTTCGAAGAAGATTGAAACAATTTGTGCAAAATTTAATTAAAGTTGTAATTAACCTTTTTGACATCAAAACAATTTTCATCTTTACAAGAAAAAAAGAGATTAAAACTATTTTTTTTTGCAGTGAATATGATAAAATTTCATGATGTAAGACACAGCACCATACCTTGTTCCGCAGAGACATAAACGTCAATTTCTCTAACCGCCAAAGGGAGTCATGGTCAAGCATACAACCATGGGCGTCGGAAGAGGGGGCAGGGGGTCTTGGCCCCCCTGGATTTTGAAATATTCAGCAGAAATGGTTGTTTTTTTAGTTTCAAGTGGGAAAAATCAAGTTTCACCACTTTTGGCCACCCCCTGGAAAAAAACCTTCCGACGCCCATGCATATAATGTTGATTAAATTTGATTCAATTATGAGGTAAGACCAATTTGTTTAGAACTGCAATCCATTGAAATATATTATAGCAATCAATCGCTCTCTTGCATGAAGCTAGATGACAGGCCTTACCTGTGACAGACGAAAGCATCGGCCAGTCCAACTCGTTGGTTAAAACCATTCGAATATCTTTAAAAGTATCCTATAAAAGGTTGTTTTGCGATTTTTTATGAGACGCTTATTTCTTTGCAGATAAAAATCCAAACTAATACGACACGAAATTGAGATGCAGTTGTATGATTCTGTTTGTTATTTGAATGCGGTAAGTAATTCCAGAAAAGAAATTGCGAAGTACATGTTCATTCCAGAGCCTTTAGAACTTATATGCAAATGTTTAAGGCAGTTTATGGTGAAAAAACACAAGTCTACAAATTTCAGGTTAATTTTAAAATCCTAAAAGTAATTAAAAATACACAAGCAAATCTTTTAAAAACTCTAAAAGCAAACGACTCCGTTAACTGGTGCTTAGTCAGAAAATTTGTGAAGATTTAACCCAGAGCATTTAGAGATATCCTTCATCTTTTAAGTCGCAGTTTGAACATGTGTAGAATGCACGAGTCTACGTTTTTTATTAGCTTTCTTTTAACCTTTCAAATGCTTTCTTCGCTACAACGAATAATGAACTTTTCAACCACCTAGTTCAAGTTTGAATCACAACTGCTTCAACAGCTTTAGCGGCTCGGTTGAAGTTGATTTGCACTAACTAGTTGCAGCAGTTTGGATGGGAACTACGAAGAAGAAGTAGAAAACATAAGTGAGAGAAGCTCCGAACCGTTAAACGCTGCCAAGCGCAGGTGGAACTACTGAGATGGATTTTACTGAAATTGAGCTATTTTGCATCTTGGTTCATTAATCCAAGTCAGTTCAAAGCGGTCGTACTAATCAGTGAAAAGAGATTGTCAGAAAACTAAGCAGGGAAATGCTATATATTTATAGCGAAACAAGCCCCAACGGTGAATGAAAGAAACCAGGAATTTGGACTTTCAAATAATTTCGTGAAAGAATGTTCTAATCTATCACCTGCATCTCATTTACTCCACCGTTAATTTCTGTTTCGAAATGTTTTGCACTCTGATTAAAACACAAAAACACAGATGGCGATTTTGTTCTAAGAAACACCACAAAAATTGATACCTTGTTCAAAGTTTCAGCCATGAAGTAGTTTGGTGGAATGTGGAAATGTGCAGCAGCTGAGTCCCCAAGAATCGCCACGCCGCGGGGTGAATCCCCGCAGTAGAGATCTTCGAATGGAATCCCACTATCAGGATCTACACCCTGTAGTCGACAGACAACGTTTTTATACCAAGATATCAACAACAGGTATGTTATGCAAAAATTGCAATCAAAGCAGATCATCTGCTTAAGAAGGAAATAAACGCATCAGTTGATAAAACTCCTTTGCTGTTTGGATTCTCAGAAATACCGTATTTATTCGAGTATGTACTTTCCACGGTGGGTGTAAGCAAGGAATCGATCAGCAAATTTGCAATAGGAAATCGATTTCACGTAAAATTACGCATCCTCAGTCTTGAAAATTGCAAGCAAAGCAATTTTCAGGACTGAGGATGCGTAATTTAACGTGAAATCGATTTCCTATAAAAAACTTTGCTGATCGTACACCGATCGTGGAAAGTACATACTTCAATAGAGATATGTGCAAGTTTGAATCATCGCAAAAAGACGAAAGCAGATGGCAATCGACTGATTCCTCGAAAGCATACAGAAACACTAGTGCTTTTAAATGTCGTATTTATTCGAGTATAAGTCGCATGCGTGTATAAGTCTCACCGCCATATTTGACCTGATAAAACGGTACAAAATTTTATAAACAACATTTATTCATCAAAATCACGTAACAAAAACTTAAAAGCCATCAAAGTCACTGCATTTAATGAAGATGCAAAGCGCCGTCTAGATAAGACGCGCACAGTAGCAGCGTACATGCGCATGTCGCACCTCGTGTTTCTGCCGCACCTGACTTTTTGAGTGAACTTTTAGTACAAAAATGCAACTTATACTCGAATAAATACGGTACTAAACGATGAGAAGAAACTGAAGTGTAGCATATATTTTGTCTTCAGCCCACAATATGCAACTCCAGCTAAATAAGGGTGCCTGTGCTATTTAATTTAACTAGTTTCGAATAGCTGCGTTTTTAAACATTATTTGGAAAAACAATACGTTTCAATAAAATCCTTTATTCTTTATTGTTTCACTAACCTGATTTTTGATAAATACAATACGTTTTTAGTTACCCTTGACATATTGTTGTAATCTGTAATAACTTTCATGAATGTGCTTTGCATTATCATTGCTATTTATGCAAAAAAAATGAGCGAAGTAGACCTAAATGTTGGCCTAATTATTTTGCAGATACCGTATATCTGTTATGATTCAAACTTCTGAAGTTAACAAGGACAAACAGCTTGCGCGAAATGAAAGTGAATTTAAAGTTTGAAAATGAATGAATAAATTCAGCAAGATGCAAACTGATTGAAAGAACAAAACACTTCAACACTTTTGGCAGTTTGCTACAGAATTTGATCGTTTTGATCATACACATGTAATCTTCAAATTGCAACAGCTCGAAATTGTTTGATCTCTCTTAAACCTTCTATCCTCTTCTCTTTTCCGTCGTTCTCTTAAACCAGACTCGTTCCGACCCTAAGAGCTGTGGTGTTCCTAAGGTTCTGTTTACCTCCCCTGTTGTTTAATCTATGTAAATGATATTGCTACGAACATTAAAAGCATGCAGCTATCGCTCATTTTGCTGATGACACCACTCTGTTTTATTCATATAAATGTTCCGTCCACTTGCACAGCGTGGTAACTCCGGATTTCTGCACGTTGCACAATTGGTCTGAGGTCTGGATTGTTACTTTCAATCCCAAAAAACTGCCGTCATGACCATATCTAAGCGCAGGAATGATAACCTCCGTCTATTTTCAGGGGCGTAACGAGGGGGGGGCAAGGGGGCACAATTCCCCGGACGCCGAAGAACTGCGGCGAAAGTCCCAACAATGTCACAAATAGCCTACTTTCTTCACCTGCAGTAAATTTTCTTCCGAAAAACCCCAGGTTCGAACATGGGGGGCCAAACTTGCTTCCTGCCCCGGGCGCCATCTAACCTCGTTACGCCCCTGTCCATTGTACCTACTTCTCTGAGACAGACACACATAAACATTTTGGTCGGTGCTCTTCAACCTTTGTGTCATCGCGGAACCCCTGATATACTTTCCCGCTTATCATGGAACCCATTAACATCGGATAAGGCGCCTCTTCACATTTCAACTGCATTGTTCATTACCGTCGACACCTTCGCTGTTATTATTTCGCTTCACATAAGAAAATATGCTATTTTGCTTCATCTGGCTTAACCAAATAGTAAAAAGTTGGGTTTCACACTCTTTTTACTTTATTGCCACAAAGGTTGAACAGCATCTCTTGTCTGTGACTCAGTCTACTCTCTACTAGACTCAGTTTGAGTTCACTTTCTATGCAATCCACTCTACTGCTGTGAACTGCACAACGGCAACATCATGCAACTGTGATGCAACAATAACGTTCTTCTTAACTGCACAACAATGAACAAGTGACGCAACAACTACCAACATTTCCTTTCCGCATCTGCACTAAACGTCCTGTACCGGTGTAGCTACTTGGAGCCTGAATGCGACACATCTAAAAAATTTCATAATGACGCATCAACACACTGAAGCAAAAAATCATTTTTCCGAAAAAGAGGAACCCCTCACGGAACCCCACTACATATTCTGCGGAACTCCTGTTGAAGAGCACTGATTTAGGTTTACTGTTCCACCACAGTCTCTCTTGGCACACTTACAATATACACTTATACCAGAAGGTGTTGACCAAAATTGACTGTCTTCGTTCCTTCTTCAATTCTGAGCCCCGCCACACTCTCTTTATGATTTGCAAAACAAACAAATTACCAGTTTTTGATCATTGGAGTGTAATCTACGGTAACTTCTCTGATTGTGACAAACGCACATTAAACAAAGCACAACTCTTCTCCGCTAAATAATATTAAGATGTCTTAAAACAACAGTGCATCCTCTAACGATGTACTAGCTGATCCAAACCTCACATGCTTACATCAACGTAGAAAAATATCTTTGCTTCGGTGCTTCTCAAAATTAAATTTTGATATGGTGCCCTGCCCCTTTCCTGCCAGTTTTTGCATATTGTTTAAAGAATTCGTTTCTTATGCTTTACGTCAAAATTGAAATGTTCAAACGCAACTTTTGAAAAAACCCTTGGCCTATAACTCCTTTTACCGTCGTGCTTCCAGCTCGTGGAGATCTCTCCCATCCCAATTCAAGTCTTTATGCAGCTTGCCACTCCATTTTCACGAGGCGCCTAAATTCCCATTAACACTTATCAAAAAATAGTACCCATCACCTGTTAGGAATCAATTCCCATCTGACGTCGATCAGAGGTGTCCACGGATCAGGAGTGACCTCCGGCACAATTCTACGTATTTTTTGGACCCGGATCTGGAGCCGGAGTCAAAAATTGGTGAAAGGCCGGACCCGCATCTGGCGTCACTTTTTATTTTCGGCAGTAGCAGGAGAGTCTGTGGTCTTAATAAAAATCATTTCTTAACCATTAGCGCTGCTGTATTTCGGTTGCACCGCTTGTTGCCGGAGTTTGAAAAGGAGTCGGATTCTCAAATTTGAAAAAAATTTGGATCCGGATTGAAAAATTTTGATACATGAGCAGAGCCAGTCGGAGTCTGAAAATGTGACTCCGGCCACCTCTGACGTCTATGCGTTGCATGCTTCGCTATGCCCACAGCCCGTTGAATATCAGCAAATCCATTATTTTGTTTGTGTATGCGGCAATACAGAGACAGAACTACACCTATTCTTTCACTGCAACGTTCACTGCACATCTCGAACAGCATTTCATGTTAATGTTCATGGAATTCTTACTAAATGTGGACGAACTGAAAGCTTTGAGCGCTGGGCCACGTCGATTTGTTGCATTTACTTTTATTTGGTGTACCTGATGCGTCGATACCTATTTCAGTTGCAGTCTTTATGCTGTTGACGGATTCATGAAATTCTGTAAATGAATCTAGTTGTACTAGTCATAATCGTCTTTGCTTTTTCTTTATGCTTGCTGTATTTTGCTTGTGTTGAACTTTCTGAAAGCTTAAGGTGACACACGACAAAATTGCACCAATCAGGCTGGCGCCTGCTATAAGATTGTCATTAAATATATAAGCTAAATTTTAAAAAATTTACAGAAGCGAACTTTTCTGAGGTAATAGCCACAGCAAGCTCTAATTTCAAAGATGGGCTGAGTTTGCATCACCCATTATTTCTCGTTACAATCAACAGTAAAACGCGTGGTTTTCAACAAGGAAATAACAGATTGTCACTTGGATACAACAGGTGCCTAGAGTACTGCTTACGTATATTCCGTTGCAGTTGGAATCCATTTCACGGTCATTGTCGATCGGTCGTCTACCCGGATAAAAGTCCTTGTTTGAATCGTCGCAATCTTTACCCCTCCAGTTTGACCCGCGGAGTGTGGGTTCGACTCCAAACCGATCTCGATCTTTGTCTTGCAAGGGCAGATGCCCATCCACAAAACTTCAAATTCCGATGAATTAATTAAAACAGTTCAACCAACAATTCAAATGATAATGATGAAAAAGTCAATTGAAATATTGTAAATATATATTAGAATATACTTGCTGGAGCATGAGCGAAGAAACAAAAATATTGAATTGCGTAATGGCAGCTGGAAAATCAAGGAAGATCTTTGAAGATATTGAAACGATTGCCAAAGTTTGCTTTGTCAAATTTTGAACAAAACATGGCTGAAGTGCCCTGTTGCCCTGTACGTAGTTGTGTGCCCCTGCAAAAGTTTTTATAATTACTGTATCTTGTAGCCAAACAAATAAAATACTCCCTTAAACCATTCCTAAGTGTATCATTGCTTGTGGTGATCAAAGTGTAAGGCTTTGTTTACATTTAAATTTTTTGATTTTTTCTGAAGCATGAAGCAACCGATTCGAAATTCGTAACCGCGGGTTTTCACGTAAAGGTAGCCAGCTATGCAGGGGCACTCGCTTTTGTACCTCTTGATTAAGTTTAAAGCAACTGAGTTACAACTTTATCAGGTTGAAGGATGTTGCCTACAAGTGTGAATAAGGGAAGTGGAAACCAAACAAAATTCTGCGTACGTATAAGCTTTCTGACAATACATTCGTCGAGTAAGTCAGCTCGAGTAAAACTGCCCCAAACGAAACAACCGTATCATTGAGATTAAACGCGATTTATCCAAACAGCAAAGCATATTCAACCTCCGCTAATTGTATCAAATGTTCGATTGAATATTTGGTCTACCGCTCAAATCTTGCGTTTCTTCTAGTCTAGCTCACGAAGTCTAATTTTACAAAACTACCGAGAACATTACGATGAAAGAATGACTATGAAACCCATGACTGAATTAAAACTCCCGAAGTGTCAGTTCACTTGGTCTTTTCTTGACATTTCGTGTTTTACAGATTTTTTAACTCTCTACGCAAAGTTTAACTGTGAAGTTAGTCGTTGCATCTCATTGAGTAATTATTGGAACTGTGTGCAAAAGCTTAAATCCAAGTATAAAACTCCTGCCTTGACATGACAATTACAGTACTTGTATGAATGCATGTGAAAGTATTAGCCATTGGTCTGCTGACAAATAAAATTACTTTGTTGATCGTCGAAGGCTTGAATTGAATGTTCGCTTCTTTTCGAGTTTTCAGAGCTGAATCGTAACACAAGGAAATTTTATAAATCCAGAGTTTTGAAAAACATTAGAAACAAGAAATGAGCTGGAAGTTTTGTTAGTTTAAAGACAAAGTTAGCAAACAGACTTTAAACTGTTTGCTCGTAATGCAGGTCTTCGGTTATGATTTAGAGGTTACAAAGAAACAAACGCTTTAAAGTTATTTACCACCAACTTCACGCATTACACAAAAAGCTCTTCTTTGTTGTTGCTTCCACAACAAACCTGTTAAAAATGTTGCATATTTCTGACATCTCTGGTAAGTCACAAAGGCTTCGAGTCTGCGCTTTCGTCTTGTCTTCGAAGAAATTTCGGGTTTCGAAGTTGGATGGCAAAGGGAAGAGATGGCAGAATGGCGTCCCTGGCTCTTGTGTGCAGAATCCAATCTGCATACAACGGTTGATTACATTTAACTGCTAATAATCGATGTCGTCTTTTTGAGCGAGAGTTTAAAAACGTAATGCAAGCGTAATGAAATAGTTGCAAGCAAAACCACTTTTGTCTTTAAAATGTAGATTGTACACGCTTTTCATAACCATAATTATGCCGCTTATCCAATTGCGATTACAAACTATGTATGTTTTAATCATAAATAAGTTTTTTCTTTTCTGGCGGGACTACAGATTTGAAAGATAACTGTTAAATATATATTGAAAAATATCATGAAAAGAAACGGTTGCATTAAATTGTTGTCCAAAACCACATCTTTCACATATCCGATATTAACAGAACAGGCCTTGAGGGGCTTCCTGTTGATAATTTCAAAAGCTTCACACGTTTATTCGTGTATTTCAAACAAAACGGAATTTTAGTCAATCAAAAATTATAACAAACCTAAGCAATGCTGCACAAGAGTGATTTGCAAAATTTCACATTTAGCTTGAATAAAGAAGCCAGGTGAAAATTATACAAAATTTCACATTTCGCTTGAATAAAGAAGCCAGGTGAAAATTATACAAAATTTCACATTTCGCGTGAATAAAGAAGCCAGGTGAAAATTACACAAAATTTCACATTTCGCTTGAATAAAAAGTGTATAGGTTTTTTTTTCACATTGCGCCGCATTCACACGTTCACTGCTGGTTTGAAGCTATTGGTATTATTTAATCAAAAAATTGCGTAATTCCCATGCAATGCTGCAGCTTTCTACGAGTTTAATCTTCAATTTTTACAATAAATACACTAAAATATAACATGGTACAAGCGTCCAAACGCATGTATCCATTTAATTTAAGTGACATCTCAAGTCTTTCGAAGCATAGGTGTAGGAGCAGACAATTACTGGGGGGTACAAAGGATATTTTGCCCAAAATTTTCCCGAAAAACTTTTATGCGACAAACTTTCTCACCACAAATTTTCTGTAGCTGTTGGTACACTATATTTCCCCAACCAAGTTCCATAGACTTGAAAATAGAAAACTTGGCACTTGAAATTTGGTTCTTAATAACACAAGTGAAGAAAGTACGCTAGACTGTGCAAGGAAATTATCAGGAGCTAGCTGGTTCAGTACTCTTGAGGATCTGCCTCACAGTTCTGTGAGGTTAAGCGTTCAATTACATTCCAGTTGTTGCTGTCAGCAAGGAACCCAGGGATATCTAGAAACTCCTAGGTATCCCTGAAGGAACCTCACACCGATCTGAGGTAGGCCTACAACTGCTACCTTCTCAGAAGGCATACTTGTGATATATATGGCATGTATTATATGATTTTATATGATGACCGAGCCGTGAATCTCACAACCTTGTCTATTCAACTGCACATATACGCAACAAACTGCATGGCAAAATGTGTTCATGCAAACACTGTAGTTAAAATTGAAAACAAAAGCATTTTGGCACTTGTCTGGCATGGACTCCATATTTAGTAGGTGCCCTGCAGCATACTCGATTAACTCAGTGTACAATTAATAAAAAACAAATGAAATGCCTCCTTTTGACCAAACTTTCAAGTGAGTCAGCAACTCACTCACAAACTAAAACACGAAGTTAATAGAAACAGTTGCTGATTTTATATATATGTAATGTTTTTTCTATGACCTAATAAATTTTTATATACCCCCTCAATAACGAAGAAGTATAACTTCATTAATATATCGAAACTTCTTTGCCAAAATGTTTTGAGATTTGGCCCAAATTTTTGAGAAATCAAAACTTTGAGGGTGCGTTTGCCCCCCCAAAATATTGTTTTTTTTAAATGTGCTGGATCAGTTTTATGACATTTTTACTTTTATTGTACTTGACCTGTTGCTTAAAACTGAGCCTCATTATGCTTAAGCTTCCTTTGACCAACCTTGTTTCAGCATTATCGCTTGTGTGACGCCACTAAAATTGTGTTTCAAGTTTTAGGTTTTACTGCCAGTTTTAAAATCGATGACATGAGCGTATTTTTCCGCAAAGAAGTTTTTCTTCAAAAGAAGTACCTGAGCCGTGAGACCATTAGAAAAATGCTTGTTTACCCCTGTCTTTGCTACTTGTAAAATTGATGTTAGTTTAAATATCTTTAACACTGCCTGAAAGCACCTGCGCGTTTCTGTAGCACATTATTTATCACCTAAACAAATTCTCATTCGCTGGAGTGGAAGAAAAGGCGATGGATTTTCAGCGCTTCAATGTCCTTGCTTGACTTCGAACACCAAAGCGAACATCCAACTGCTTTGTTGCTGTGGATACTTGGTTTGGTACTATAACATCAAAACACGATATTTTCGTTTATTCTTACCCTGTGGCAAACTATATCGGGAGTTTCATTGTAATAAACAGCATCGATAAGAGCGGGTCCATATATTTCCAACAGGTTCGTGCAGCCTTCGCCTAGAGGAGCTTGGAGGTTTGCGCACAGGTTGTTCTCAGCAGCAGTGATGACGTCTGTTTTGTGAACTTGAGCCAGCTGCTCGACCAATCCAACAATCAGAGTGCAAGCTGATCAAACACAAAACCTCTTTTCATGCAAAACGTCAATTAGATACAAAAATACAGCATACGCTTCGGACACCAACAAGGCATCGAGTCGCGTCTAGTCACAAAGTAAGCTGAAATGCAATCTTAAGATGTCGTTGAACAGGGTTGCCGTACATCCGGAATTTTTCGGACATGTCCGGAAATTTTGGTGTCAAAATTTGTGTCCGGAAAAAAATTGACAAATGCCCTGATGTCCGGAATTTTGACAGTTAGTAAATTAAGCTTAACATGAAACAATGTGCATATGCTGTGAAAATGATAACTTCAACTTTTGCGGTGGATTGGTAGCTCTAAGAACATGCTGAAAACTGCCGTATAGCGCTTGCTTGTTGTGAAAAGCAGCCGTTGAGACTGTCAGAAATTATGCCTCTGCAGGTGTGGTAACCCTATCGTAGAAACCTTAAATGACATATATATCTCAACGGCGTGCGTTGGTTAAACATACCGATGACAACCTGCAAGTGTTGAGCCATGAGCGTTGACTGCAATGTAAGCAAAGCCTACACTTAAACGAGGGCTTTGATTTTGACCAAACCTGATACAAATATCATAGACTGCCCGTTTCAAATAAAGTGCATTTTAACACCAATTTCCTTCCCATATTTTGTAGTACGATTCCGTTGTATGTGGCAGAATGCTTCACGAAAATTTACTGGACCTGTACCAGTAACGTTTCCCTTAGCCTATGCTGCTTGATTGAAATTTATGCTAATTGGCATCACTGTCAGTAATCAAATTTTATTTTAGACATTTGGCTGTTCTTGCAGACGTTATTGTTTTTTGTTGTCTTTTGTTCACATGTTTGCGTTATTTGTTTTGAATGGTTTGATTTAATGACCTTGCAATCGCTCTCCCCTCTTTATTCAGTGTATATTTACTTGTACTTGAACAAATTTAATGTTGCTAATAAATCAATCAAATTATGCAAAACGTGACGAGCAAAGCAATAGATATAATATATGTAGTTTAAACGTTTCCACAAATAGACTATTAGCAATATCAGCGCAGTAAAAACTAAACAGCAGCGATTTCATTAAAGCTCTAGTACGTAGGTTTGCCTTTTCGTATGATTTTTACATTTACGATTTTCGTAAACCGAAATTTCCTAACGTTGATGGCAACATACTTAGAACTTTGATATTTCAAATAGGCTGAGTTTGATTTTCGGGCTTACTGACGATCCATTTAAAGAAATAATGCTTTCTTGGTCCTTGAAAGGTCAGTTTGGTCGTAGTTAAGAGTGGTGTTGCAGAGTTTACAGCACGTTTTTTGAGATTGTTGGAATAGGATTTCATTCGCTGTAAAATCGGCGTGTTTTTCGTGTTTATTAAATGACAGAAACCTGCGTTTTTTATCAACACCAGCTGTAACTATTTCGCTGTCAATATGATTCGATCGACTCTCATAGTAACAAAATATTGCTTATGTTGATTCGCTTAAACGTGACCAATGGTTTCCGATTGACAGGTTTTCATTTCATTATCGAACAATGTGAGAACACGAGTAGGCCTTCACATGCAAAATAGAAACGTACACGTGGCATGAATGCATACCGTATTTATTCGATTGTGAGGCGACGAACAAGAACATAAAGTTTTTTAGTCATTTCATGCTGCTTATCATCAAGGGTAGTTTATATTTTTCTTTACCTAATCGTAAGGTATAGATGACGCTCAGTCTTTCCTTGGCTACTTTTTGTCGACCAAACTCTCTTTTCGCATTCTATTCTCTTCAGCATCACGTACACATCCGTCACAGGAGGACTTATGATGAACAGAAGGCAGTTATAGTGATTTAAACTTCAGTGCCAGGGTTGTCAAAAACGCGAAACGTGCTCGAACGCGAAAGTATCTCGGAGGTTTAGGTGACCTATGTTCAAGTGCGGCTGACATTAATATTTTAACACCGTTTCGTGCGGCTTACAATCAAGGGCAGCTAACAATCGAATAAACACGATAGAACAAGGGCGTTGTAGGTGCAGTTGCAAGCTAGGAGCAAAAACTGTTTGCTTTGCAAACAGGTTGTACACTAAGTATGGCATCTGCTCACGTAATAACCTAAAACACATTATCGTGAGATAGACAACACATGTTTGTACTAGCACCAGCGGAGTTAAACTGCATGTTAAATTTATTTGTTTTTTTGAACCACATGAAACTGTTGAAGTTCAGGTCTCGTATTCTGTAAGAAATGCGAAGCCCATTATGCACTGCTCGGGGCTCAATCTTTACATGCAACAACTTTTTATCAGAAAGATCGCTAGTTCATCTATAATCCCGACGCAATCGTAATCAATTCCACACATAGCCCGATATAGAAACTCCGAATAAATCACTTGAATTTGTCGCTATCAAAAGATACTACGTTATTTTGTTGATATAACCAGGGATGTAGTGCTAACAAAAATGTATGTGAACGCACCCAAAAAAACTATTCTAAGACAGCTTCGAACTCATTTTAAAGAAAAGCATGAAAAAGATGTGGGAACGCCGTTCCCACGCGCTCCCACCCTACTACACCCCTTGATATAACCTCTAAGTTCTTAGGATCTACGTCGTTACTAGCGTGGCTGAACGTTCAATGCCTTTGAAATCTTCTTCCTAATCTTGTGCATTTTTGTACATACTCGTGCACTTGATTTTCTCTTACGGTGTACTACCCTCATCCACAAGCGCAGTACAATCTTTTTTCTCTCAGCAAATCGCCAATTGAACATCATATACGAACGATGATCCAAGTGAATCACGGCTTTAATTGTTCGTAAGATGAAAATTCGCATTAATTTTGCATGTTTGAAGTAAAAATAAAAAATGCTTTCATTGATATTTTCAACTCTTTCACGTTGTATACAAAAATTTAAAGATCCAAAAAGATTTTATCATAATTTAGTTGCTTGGCGCCACTTCACATATCACACCATGATACGAGCAAACTTTGATTGATCTTTAAAATGTTTTTATTTATTTCAAACACTCACCGGCACAGTCTGTTCCACCGTTAACAGAAGCTTTTGCTTCAGCAAGAAACTGTGCAAAAACTACGATCGTTACGAATCTTGCCGTTTTGCCAAACACCATGTTGGTAACACGTTTCTACTTGGATACAACAAAAAACAATTAGGCAACATAAGCCTGTCTCTAAACCAGTGGTTCTCAAACTTTTTTAAAAAAATTACGCAACGGTCCCCTAGCAATTTTTTAAATGGCTCACGGTGCCGTTAAAAAATCAACACAAATAAACACGAAACCGCACGTTAGTTTTTTTATTATATCAATGTGACCGGTGCACTTGCTTCTGTGCTAACAGTTCGGCTTTGTTTGGTTCCGTTTTGGACAACGCAACTGTCATATCGTGAATCGCATGCCCGAAAATTTTATTTTACACAAAATTTTTTTTTCAGGAGCGTCGTGTTGATTTTTGGAAGGTGCCTCGCGGACCCCAGAAAATTGTCTCGCGGAGCCCAAAAGGGCCGCGGACCCCAGTTTGAGAACCACTGCTCTAAACTGTACGGAACTGATATTTTTGACCTCCATTAAAATACGATTTACTTATTGCTTTTTGAAAGCACATTTCTGTTACTCTTTCTTTTGATAAAGCAGGTAGAGTAATATCTCGGCATTACTCAAACTACTTTTTTCTGTTACCGTGGGAACAAAAATATTAATTATACAACGCTTGCAATTTGTGCAACCAATCATTTACCTGTCATTAGCCCGCAATCCTCAAAATAGAAACGAAAAACGTTTTTAAGACTTGTGCAAAAATGTTTTGTGTTTTCAGAGGTTTTAATATCTAGTCAAGGTTGTTTCTAAATGTACACTCCACAACACTATTATCATATTACATTAACTAAGAATAAACTAAGAATACTCTTCTAACACTGTGAATGTTCGTTTAGTCCAGCGCTTTTCAAACTTTTTTATGTTACGGCACACTTATACACTCTGGATTTGGCTGCGGCACACATACTTTGAAACAAATAGCCTAAGTTAAGATGAAAAGTATAAGGTTTTGTCAAAACATAAAACTTTCGCGGCACACTTCAGCTTCTTCAGCGACACACAGTCTGGGAAACACTGGTTTAGACGAACCATGTCCAACTCAGATGGCTTACTGAGCCAAAAATTATGTCACTATCTTAACCTGGACTGCACACTAAATGACATATTAATGAGGGCCGCACATTGAATCGCTTACTTTGATCTTAGCAAACTAAATCTATCTCAAGATGATGTACTGAAAGTGTTCGAATCCTAACCGCAATGGTAACAGACGTGATAAAGTGGCACTGAGGACCACCTGCATCAAAATTTTTAAACCCTAAATTATCAAAATAAGGACAGGTTGTCAGCATGCAGGATATTTTTACTGCAGCGAGAACTAAACTGGGCTGAACAAAACCTTCGACTGGGTTGCGGGTTGGAAATAGCTGCTGGTTTAGACCTTTAGACCTGCGTGTATTCAATTTGCACACTATCAAGTACATCTAATCCAAACGAAACCTGCAGCTAGGCGAACTTTTTGACTTCCAGATAATTGCTTGAATGTCTATGGCAGGGCCAGTACAAAT
>JGI24021J15306_10002636_pt1 | contig 19618 bp, 13 predicted proteins | sample Ectturendosymbi1_FD_15306 | JGI IMG/M metagenome (IMG submission 15306)
TGTTAAAAGAGAAAGGAATTTTTTAACCTTTTCCGGGATATTCAAAACTTGCTCAAATAACGGTTTGCACTCTTTTAACCGGTGCTCTATTAAAGCTGTATTTTAATTGAAGCCATTTTACCGGTGTAAAGTATGTATTGATAGGCAGGTATAGTACTGGAGTTTTTATAGTTTAACAGTCGATTTTGGGCTATCTATTTAAGAATATGTTATTTTTCTGTGAATAAGCTAAGGCCATGAGTCAAAGGCCAAGTGACTTAGGCCAAAAACATTGAGTGGCAGTGAAAAGAGGGCTATTTGAAACTAAGGCAAAAAAAGGCCGAAGCTGGGAAAGGGGATATTGCGTTGGACAGTACCTCGGAATATGAAGACAAAGCTTTAGAAGAGCCACACCACAATGAAAAGCGCCACAACGTAAGCAGCCAGACTTATGATGTTATGCCACATAGCCAAAGGGGAAGCTTGCGTACAGGAAGTGTGGTAGGTCATTTCGAAAGTGTTACGCCTGACACAGAAGGAAGTTCGTTGGCTGCTGCACCTGATGAGTGTCACGAGCACGAAAATTCAAAATTTGGCGAAACCACTGGATGGACAAACGATCCTGCCGCTTGGCCACGTGTCTTGAATCGGAATGTTAGGGGCTATTTAATCAAAATAGGACCGTCCACATTCACAACAGAATTTTCGCCAGAAACGAGAGTAGCAGGACGGTTTTAGTTTCACTGCATAAGAGTACTGCCAAGTGGTGAAACGGCACGTCCCCCATGTCTCGGCGTCACTCTTTCGGGCATAGTTTTTTCACATCACTGACTTCTATCATTATGAGTTGATGGCCCCTAAAAAATCTCTGCACACATCCGGGTAGTAAAAATTATTGATATCCGAACTAACCGTAGTGGTGACGTCAAGGCTGGCGCAGTTTAAACCGTATCAATTCGCGCTTATGGCTGGTCTGTGTGCGGTGTCACTGTTGCATGACTATATTCGACGGGGTTATTTTTTGTCAGTCGGCATATATGGCGAGTAACGTTGTTCGAACATATCAGTGGGCAAGGATCAATGTTGAACACGGGCTAGGCGGGTGCAGCCTATTTTCGAAGAAAACTTGGTTTCAAACAGGGACAGAGCAGCGGCAGGGCAGGGGGAAGTAAAAGAGTTGAGGGCAATGGAAACCAAAAAAGCAAAAAAAGTTACCAACATGCTTTTTTCTGTTCAGCAACAATGTTGACCTCGAAAGTGATCACAGAAATTATAGAAAAGCATTCTGTATTTTCTGGGTGCGCGAATAGCTCCAATAAATTTTTTTCAAATCGATCTTGACAATATATGAAACTACCTATCATACTGTTGTGAAAACGCTCCGGCGTCGCTGGTTTCAAAAATTTAATTATTAGTGATTTTTGGTTTGCAGGCGCTTGCTTCGGAATTAAGTTTGCCTCAAGCATTGGCTCTTCGGCATTTTTTATCGTGGACCCTTCATATTTCTAATAATCTCATTGCCCCTTCAATATACAATTTCCCGAGAACGCTTCCAAACGTCAACCGCAACAATTAAGCCAATTGCTCTATCGGTTGTTTTTGTGTTTGAGTAACTATATCATACATTTACAGTACTTACGGCATGCGGAAAAATTGTGGAAATCGACGCCAATTCGGAAGCGACATTCTGCAATTAAATTGAAACCTCTGAAAACGAGCTTTCCGGCACGACAAATCGAATACTGCACGTGTAACATCAAAAAGTTTTAAAATACCACATCGCGTATGCGGCTATTCGTAGCCGCTCATGTTGATTTAAATACGTGATTTTGTTTGCACTAAGTGCAGCCCGCTGCTTAATTGCACCTTCATCACCCAATTCTTGCCGATAGTGTGTGGAGAACTAGCAATGATTTTAGAGGCCTTGTTTTACTGCCATGATACGCGTTAGCTCGTTACAGCGTTTCTTGAAAGCTGCTGCCTTCGCGGAACGAGTTACTGAAATTGAGGAACTGATTCATTGCATTGTCTACCTTTTTTGGCTGTTGTTTTCCTCTATACGCTCTTCCCAATTGGCCGGTTTCCATCGCTTCATTGGACTTTGTCCTGTAGCTTGTTTTCAGATGAGCTGACAGTCACAACGCACTAGAACAGGTCAAGAGAATTTTCCCGACACATTTTTAACAAAATGCTCCCTGCACTTTGCAGAGGAATCTGCCAATTTTATGCAGAAGCTTATTGGCTCAGTGAGGGTCAAACAAGCTACTCGCCGTGAAGCACGTGATTCTTTTGGCGCACGGGTGGGAGGCCCTGTGGCAGTGACCTTTGTGACATACGAATGACTTATTTGACGCGATGGAAATTATGACGACAGACGGAAAATTTTCGTCGGTTAAATTCTAATGTAAGCAGTAGACAACTTCAGTGAAATTTAAATTCAAGTTCCTTTCAGTAATAAGCACTCTTCGCGAAGTTTCTGAGGTCGGATCTGAGGTTTTTCCAACATGTTTTTCCCGCAGAGGAGATCCATCACGATTGTAGTGGATTTAGGTCATCGTGAAAGTTGCATCCGATAGACAATTTAAAGTCTACAACGGATTCGATTTTGTACTCGGAATGGAAAAACAGCCTAAGGCAGTTTTATTTTGCCTAAGATATTCCAAAAAAGGAGCTGTTTGAATGATGATCGTTGTTTACACAGTTAATACCTCTAAAACCTGCTTTTTTATTGCTTTCATTTTGTTCGGCCATTTATCGTGAGGTTGTCGACTTCTGCAGATAGCGTTGTCGAAAGTTGTTGGAAGCAAGTTAGAAAGCACGCTGGGGAAATATTGCGTGCTGACGCGCGCGATAAATATGCAATTCCGTAAAGACAGCGGATGCTTTTGATTAACGATGTGCCTGAAGTTTCAACCTGCAGCGCAACTGTGCTCTTTGCTGGCGGCGTTCACGTGTAACCTTTGACCTTCAAAAGTTCAGCGAAGCAGCGGAAATGCATCTTTCTTCCTGTTCCACAATGGCTGTCTTCTGCTAAAAGCGAAAAGTCAAACGTAGTTATTGTTGCGCTCCGGACCAGTATGGCTGTTACAGGTTAACTCTTGAATTGCTGAAGCTGGACTTTGGATATGCTGTGTAAACACGATGACTGTTCCAAAACGCTCCACATCATTGGTGGCTACATTTGGCGACTGGTGGTGTGCACACTTGAGAAAGTCACATACGGCTGCTTTTTGGTCTCTTGCTGGTTGGTTGCTAGTTCATGTGACGCTTAACCGCCTTCGCACGCCAGTGACATAATCACCGATTACTCCAAAACCCGAAAATCCGGAACCTTAGACACCGTGACGCGGTTTGAAAACGCGAAAGGTATGCCGCGCAAGCTCTGTACCGGGTACTTCCCCAGAAAACTTCGTTTGGTTGGGATCGTTTCTATGGACAGCTGCGCTCCCCACCACGGGCGTTCACCGTTAAACTCAACCTCGGTGCCGCGGCCGTTCGAAGGATTTCAACTCCAGAATGCGAGCTGCAGCCTTTTTGTCCTCCAGCAATTTCTAACCCGTCGACGTTTTACGTCATTCGTTTGACTTGTCGTTATCGGCCTGATACGAAACGCTGCTTTTTTTCGTACGGTTTTTAGCGTGTGTCGTTTTCAGCCAATGATGGTCAGGCTTTTTCGCTTGCGAGTCTTGTCGGAATTCCTTTGTTGCAATCTGGAGCTGATACGCTTTGTGTTGCAATAGAGCAAGCGGATTCCTCAACTCCTCGTGGATAAAACTCACTCTGAGACACTGGTTTTCACAATCTGGAGACATTGTCGGTGCGCCACAGACCTAATTTGAACAGGCTAGTGCCGTGCGGCTTTACGCATTTAATTTCCATATTTGTGTTTTCTACGCATTCGTAGTCCAATTAAAACAGTGTCATCTATTTGCTACAAACTCTATATTAAATTGATTACAACCTATAATCGATTTGATCGCATNCAACACCAAACCTAGATGAATGCTAATTTAGTAACAAAGATCAAATAATAAGCAAAGTAAAGTAAAATGTCAAAAAACGTGAAGTTAAGCACGACGTTCGCTGTGCTCTGCTGTCAACAGAGGCAAGAATTCCGCATCTTGCAGCTGAAATGCAGGAACACCCATCTCTTTGAAATACGAGCACTGAATGAATTTCGTTGAAAAATAGATTGTTATAGCTGGCGTTTTGTCTCATGTTTTCAAAGATTAAACATTCGCTTATGCCAATGTAGTCGCCTTTGACATAACTTTACTTTGATATATGTACTTAAGTACTCGTATATCCAAGCATTATCTCGTTTAAAAATTTTTTGTTACGAATAGTTTCTCAAACAACGCACTGTTGTGTTATTAATGGATTTTTTGTGGGACTTTTCAGCATTTTTGGACTGAACTTTACCCTTTGTATGAGTTTGTGTTGAGATAAGTGATGTAATGTCAAGCAACATTGCAGCAAGTACGATTCCTTTTTTATTGTACTACACTTTCAAGTAAAATTTTTACTTGTAAGCAAAATTTTAACAGACCAGTCTGTGCCCGTTTGGGCTCGCGCCACAGATGCTGGTAGGTTGGGTTCGGATCACAGTCGGATCACGCCGAAGACTTGAAAAACGGTGTTTACGGTCTGTCCGGTGTCCAGCCTCGTGCTCGGTAAGGATGGGTGTAAGGGAAAGCTTCATAGCGCGGTTCTGCCAGTGGCTTGTCACCAGTGCAACATTCACTGCGAAAATAACCCATGGCGTAGGGTAGACAGAGATGTGCGCCCGGCAGGGCGTAACGAGGGGGCAAAGGGGGGCACAATTCTCCGGGCGCCGAAAAGTCCCAACAATGTTACAAGTACTTTCTTCAATACAGTACATTCGCTTCCAAAAGACCTCAGGTTTGAACATGGGGGCGCCAAACTTGCTTCTTGCCCGGGCGCCATCTCACCCGATCGTTACGCCCCCGGCGCCCGCAGACCACTCGTGACCCTCCACAGCGAGTATAATGAAACCTTCAGTCTGTGCAGGATCCTCTTTTTGTTTTTGTATACTCACACAGAACACTCTCGTGTAGGATAATTGCTGTGGGGCAATCGCAATCTTCGTCACATTAGATTTTTAAGCACCGTGCCTTTTTATTACACGACTATACGAAAACGCACCTACATTACAATTTAACCTGATTTATGGAGTGAGAAAAATTAAACCGCAGGGCGGTACAAACAGTTAGTCTTGTTTGTGTCAAAGTCAATAACCCGATGCTTACAAGTATATAGAGGCAAGAAGGCAACGCGTACCGCACACCAATCAGTGTTTCCTTTCTACTGTGATCAGATACAGAAAAAACATTTCGCGGCCAAGCCTGAAGTTACATCGGCTTATCGCGGTAATTACCGCCTGTCCTGCGCTTGTGTATAAGAATGTAGGAATTACCGATGGGTTATCGATTGGGATTTGTATTAAGTAAGTGGTTGATGTCCTTAATTAAACCGTTTCCATTTAAGCACGGTTGTATTGAACACTTGTCTTTTATTGAAGCACCCTCAGCTCGGCGTTGGCCTTTCTAGTTGAATGCTTGGAAATATTGTCAGCCAACGCAAAGTTATGCAAGTACAAATCGAGGCTTTTTGTTAACTGCAATCTCAGTTAATGGTGGCTTACCGAGTTGCCCGCTTGTGCGCTACCTATTCAAGAAAGTTTCTCTTAACATTCATCGATTCTACTTTTGCGGTTAAACCAGGTCGTGATCAGAAGCGAGACAGCACACGTTCGTGGGATGTACGCTTGACGCTGGCTATTTTTTATTCTAACGTGTCGAGGCAACCACCTCCGTTCTGTTGATACATACAAGAGCGACAAAAACGAAGTTGACATCCGCTGTGACTGCGTAGTGGGTGTTTGCAGTTGGCGCAAATATTTGTCTGACCTTTATGCAAACTCGGGCTAGCAGGTGGGCGCAGCTACGCGTTTGCGAGCTCACGGTTACGATCAGAGCAACGCGCCCTTTTCTTGATATTCATGGTAAAGTCGATTCGCTGTTGTATAAGTGTTGAGATTTGTTTATTTAGCACGCAACACAAACTTTACTGTAAGTGCTTGCTGCCAAGCAGTGCTAGCGTAGAGCAAGATTGCGCTGTTAAACAATTGGCGTCTAAGTCGAATGAGTTCACGCGCAGTGCCTGCGCGCGATTTTTGTTACTGTGCTGTCTGTACTTCAGTTTGGGCGGGCAAAATGTTGGGACCTTTTCAGTGGCACAGCCAACTCGAAATTTTGGGGGGCGAATATTTAGAATTTACACGAGCAACAGTATTTGGTTTGGGACACCGCGGCCCGAAGCACAAAGCGATAAGATATGCTAGAAATTTGGGGCGGCGTGGCCCCTTTGCCCCCCCTGGCTACGCCTGTGGACCTTTTGCGCGTAATTTTCGTTTAAACTTGATTCAGCAAATGCAGTAACTGGATCCAAATAACTGTTGTGCAGGGGTGCGATGCCAGGTATGAGCGAATGACGTATAACTTACTAAATTTTGATTGAAATACTGCATACTTTTCTGAGATCCTATTTTGTAGTGTAAATCTACCTAACACAAATAAGTGCGAAACAGACGCGAATAGTCGTGTACTGTGTGCATATCTTCCTGAAATTTATTTTATCGTCACTATATACGCTTTCACAATTAGGACTTTAAGCGTGTACCGTCGAAAGAGTACAACACTGCCATAGTTTCAAAGGTAATAAATTTTCCCCCGTGCCAATGCAAACAGTGCTGCTTTCATCAAGTCAATGTATCAAATGAAATATGTATTTTTCCAAGGTCCAGAACAACTTTGTCATGTTTTTACTTCGTTAGATTCAACGCACCCATAAATTGAAAGAAATTAACTTTTTGCATGTATGAGAACACACATTACCAGTTTCCGGTGCAGGTCTTTGTCTAGTCTACTCGAAACTTTCGATTTACAGATCGCCAAAAGTTTGCGTGATATCGGTTTTGACCTTGACCGCTTTGTTCTGGTCGTACTTTTATTGATAACATTCTGGCAAGATTTCTGTAATGTAAAACACGTTCTTTTGCGTTTAATTGCAGCAAAAGTTGCAGCTTCAACTGATGTTGACTGCGAAATCTAACCTAAAAAATGGTTGATTACTACAAAATTTGTGGCAATGCATTCGCTGGTTTAAAATATAGGTTTATGGATCTCGATTTCAAAGTCATCAATCTATTTTTAATCTTGCTCTAAAAACAGTTGGTCTTGTTCATGACTTCGCAAGTTTTGATCGGACTGGAAAAATTGCTTGTTCGTGTGATCGTAAATTTCACCTCAAAGCATTCAGCTTTAATAATTACTAAGTGCTTTGGTTTAGCTGCAGCAAGCAAGTTGCAGGTTTAATGAAATCTGCTTTGGGACACTTTTTGTGGCATTGCAATCGCAAAAAGCGCTGATTTACTTTGTGCTTGGGGCAGCGCCGGATTAGATGGTGGGGGGCCCGGGCCCCAGGCGTGGTGGGAGGCCCCATGTGCGGATCGGAATCTTTAGGTAGGGCATGGCCGATGAAGTCACTATATTTCCACGGTTCATTAATATTTATGACGTAATATTGTGACGTCACACTTGTTAACTCAAGTGTAACAAAACTTTATGACGCAACATGATAATTGACAATGATTAACGATTTGTGAAACTGTTGCAAAACCGGTCACCAGAAGCATCGGATTTCCTTTTTTGAAATTTTGCTTGAAAGACATTTCTGGGCGATCCTACGTTTTCATCATCTCTAAACGTCAGTCCTCGCTCAGCAATAACTTTTACGACAGAAACCAAACGTTGCAGAAGCGATTTCGAATATTGTTGGTATTGGTTGACCTGACTAACTAGCTCTGTATCAATTCTTCATACTGATTAATTACATCTACGACTAAACGTAATCGTGGCATCTTTACGTTGCATTGATTGCTCATGACTCCTCAGCGTGCTTCCAGTCACAGATTCATTTTCTCATAAGGAAATGCGCATATTTAGTCGTATCCGCGCATATCAGTCTACACGTGAAACAATAAACACAAGTTTGCGAAAGATAAAACAAAGTCAGCTTCTTTCAACGACTTCGGCGTTGTGGTTCTGGCGACGAATAAGCTTTGTGGTGCATTTCCGTGACAAGTTTCTGTCTTTTCTGTGTTGTGGAACATCATGTTTTAAAAATAACTTCGTTTTTCAACCAATATTCCCGCATTTTTCCGGTATATTGGATGACCAGAGACCGATGTCTGTGCATCCAGTGATAGCGTCAGACAACTCATCTATCGTGTTTTTCGATGATACTTCTTGACGTTCTTCTGCTGCTGCACTGCTGGTTAAACTAGGTCTATTGTCATGGTTACGTACATCTAAGTATGTAACAACATGTTCTTCTATTTTCTGTCCTGTTGCAGGTTCCGCAAAAATGTCTCCGCTGGACTTCACTGCCACTATAAAATAGTAACTTGAATGTTTCTTGACTTGGCTGAAACTTCTTCCTCTCTCATTTTTGCCTCTTTTGCTTTTTAATGTTTTTTTAGAACCACTTGGATAAGCTCTANACNTGTAAAGGGGGGGGTCCCCTTTTTTCTGTCCATGTTTATTTATTAATAAGCTCAATAGGACTGCCATATTTTTTTGCGCAGAAAGGACGACAGTTTACGGCTGTCACTTACTTTAGTGTATTATCTACACTTAAAAAGTCAAATAACAAATAAGCCTATTGATTAGTTTTAAGGATTGAAGTAAAACGTCCAGTATGGACAATGTTTCATTCAAAACACACACAACAGAATCCTTATTTACATAACCTATTTAGTCCATGAATATTTTGCAGATTTCCTAAATTTCCTGAAAATTCAGATCGCCTTTTACAATTTTATGTAACTGCTTGCATGAAAGATGTTTTAAATTGCACACCATCTTTAGACTATAGAAACTGGTTCAGCCAGAAAGATATCTCTTTTTCGTTTGTGGCTGCATCAAGGAAAAAATCGTTCCATATTAGCATGAAAAGCCATAGCGTTGAAGCAAAACTGTGCAGTCTTTATCAGTTCTTGAAGCGTTTTATGGTATTCCAAGTTTCACATTATTTTGCCCATCTATCGTGTTCCATCATTTTACAATAAATTGCATTTGGCTGATGCTCTTTTTTCACGAACTCGAACAAATTTTTGTGTAGGTCAAACCGTTTACTTCAGCTTCATCACTGAAGCGTTTCTATCAAGCAGATACTACTCACATGTTTCATCCATTTCCCAATTAGTTATTGCAAACGGAGGAATCTAATCAAAGCATTTAAACTCAGCACATAAAGTTGTCCATTCAGACAGATGTAAAACACAAGACTTGTACAAAACAGATACATCTGACATAAATGAATCACAGGCATGATCCTTGACTTCGCTGAATTTTTTTAGTGCTGTTTTAACTTGGATCGATATCCACATCTGATTGTCTCTCTTGAATTCTTGCCTTCACAGTGGCGAAACACGATACAAACTCAACAATTGATGCTTTTGACTTCTCAATATTCTGAACTTGCTCAAAAAAGCAACCAGAAATGATTGCAAATGTCTTAATGTGAACGGAATTCGCTCAAAGAATTTCCAAAGAAACGTTTGAGAAGCTTGGCACAATTAAAGCATCCTTGGCAAGCTGCGAAAGTGATAGCCACCTGGTTACGCTACGAGAAATAAGTTTTTGGTGCTCAATATCCACAAAGTCACTATGGTCTTTCCACTCTTCTTTGCGAACTGTGCAAATGCAACCAAACGTAATTCACTCAGCTTCAAAATAATTTAGTTTTTGATCGCGCCGCGCGAATACGCGACATTTTTGCACCCCTGGATTCGCTATAATTACTAGAAGCTATACTACACCAAGCTATGTACAATAGACTGATCACGGTTCATCAACAAAGCTAGTACAGTATAATGGCGTCAGCACTCTAATGCCAAGATCATTGAGATATTTAAAAACTATTTACCACTGTTATGTAACGATTAATGCGAAAGCATTCCCACCTTTCCAGCCGAGAATTAGCTCAACCAAAACATAAATTAGACAACTTGCGGGTCCTCCCATAAACCAAGCTTCGCCACCACTTCGTATCTTGTTGCAGTAGAGTAGGGACAGCTTACTGCACGCAAAAACAAAATATCATAGCCAGTGATGTAACTGACGGGAGGCAGAGGGGCGCAATTGCCAATGCCCCCCATGGCAATCTGAATGTGAAAACCGGTCCGCCATCTCAAGGGATATTTTGGTTTTAGTATTCGTTTGGTTTGCAGTAGGTTGTTGTTTTTTGGCCTTTTTCGGATTATTTTCCGGTGATTTAGCTATCCACATCCGAATCCACCATCATTTCTCAAGTTTTTTCCGAGTGTTGGCTAGTGGGCCCCTTTTAGCTAAGTTTTCCACCCTGACTCAAAAGCTCTAGTTACGCCACTGATTATATAGCTATGTGAAATAAGAACGCAAAAGGAGGACATTTTCGAATGTCTTCAGATAATAGTTCATTTCTCATGAAAAAAGTGGACATGTGCTCCAAAAAAGGACGTATGGTAGCCATACCTAGCAATGCTACTCATATGGGACCCGTGCAAATCTGAGTAAAGCAGATGCAAAATCTTCCAGAAACGAGTAGAGACGTAAGCTAACGCGTTCTACGTGGCTTGGCTTTGCATTCACTAGATTCAGATACCTGACCGACTTTTAGGAAACTAGTAAGTGTGATAGTTGTTTCGTCACAATGTCAAATATTCTTGAAGTGAAATACTGTTGTTTGGACGACCGATAATAAATTAATATCATCTACAAACAAACTTTTCTCGCTAAAAATCACTAAGTGGCACGCACATGTCGCACATATGGCTAAACACAAGAACATTGGGGGCCGGTCCCCCCCAAATCCGGCGGTGTCTTAGGGAGGCAACCTCTGTATAGACCACGTTCGTCCGATCGATAACTGCTTATTGTTCTTCGCAGCTCTTGAAAACTACAAGCTGGAAACTTGCCAGTCGCATCCTTCCGTTTCAGGTAAGAGTGAAATCGTTTTGGAAGAGAGCGGCCGCGTGGACGAAAGTCGGCCTACACCAGGTTTTTTTAAGGTGTTTTAGGCACCCGATTTGGGTCTCTAGAATTGAAAATCGGGTCCCTAGAATCATAGAAAATTATCAGGGGAAATATCTGAACGGATTCTGCAATCAATATTTTGAAATTTTTTGGGTCCCTACTGGGCACCAAACATTTTCCTTTGAAAAAAAAAAACCTGGCCTACAACACATCTGCAAAGCTTTTGGATGGATGTTTTTAACTGAAGCGTTGTTCTTGTCGCAGAGATCGTTCGTGCTCCTCAGCTGACTGAAGCATTTTGTCGCACTCGTAACAAATACGGGTTTAGAACGGCACAGCGCACGTAAATATGAGCATCGAAGGACCAACAATAGCGATCACATTTCAAATTACTGTTGTCTGGGAGCGACATAATTATGCCACCCTTTAAACAGCCTTCTGTGAAACAAGAGCCTCTACCTATCGAATGAACATCTACAACTCAGTAAAATATAAACTGCTGACATCAACGCACAGTTAGCGATTTGAAAATAGTTTGTTTGCCTTTGCTTAAAAAATAACATGTTTTTTTGCTTCTTGTGTTGCTTGCTGTAGCTAATTTCTTCGTAACCACTCATGAGTGTCGTTTTTTATTTTACTAAAGCCAGTGTTGAGGCAGCAGTGATTTCAACGTCTTCAAGTAAGCCAACGGTCAGCATATCGATAAAAACAAGGATCGTTTCTTACACTGCGGTTTTCCAAAACAGCGCTTTAGACCAGCTATGTCCAACCGCAGGCCGCATGTCGCCCAGCAGTTCAGGTTTTTGCTGTGGTATAAGCAGGCCCGCAACCATGGGGGACGAATCCCTCTAAAAATGTTTTTGTCCCTCCCTAGAAAAATGTTTTAGACATAGTTTTAAATTTTTTGGGCCCCTCAGAAAACTCTTCGCCCCACGTGGTGTCTCAAGCTCGTTGCGGGCCTGGGTATAAGTGACAACCTGTCCATACCGTGATAATTTCAAATCGATATTTTTGATGTAGATGGTTCTCAGTGCCACATTATCACGTCTGCACTGCGTGCTGGGAGATTTCAATGTACGCTGGAACCTTGGTGCATTATTCCATTGACAATGTAATGAACTTGCCATGAAATCACAGTTACGGAGTGGTTTAAGGTGCCAAACATTCGTTACCATTGCAGTTACGGTTCGAACGCTTTCAGTACATTAGCTGCCCCAGTGAATTTAGTTTGCACCAAAGTATGTCATTTAGTGTATGGGCTTAATTGAGTGTATGAGCCTGGTTAAGATATGACATACCATTTGGCTCAGTGCTCAGTTAAGCAATTTCGGTTGGACATAGCTGCTTGTGCAATACAACACGGCCATTTCCTGCAAATGAAACTGTTTTTTTTTGCAGGAGATCGAATATCTTTCTGGTGCGACAATCGGACCGCTAAAATGCTATTTGATTTCCGCTCCTTGCGAAGCGTTCGTTAACTTTCACGCGGAGGAAGTCAGTTGCTAGTTTCGAGATGTTCATTCATTTCGACTTGGAAGTTAAAGTTATGCCTTTTGTGCTTTCGATTAAACTCACAAACATAAGTGTCGTCTCGTTTCAACCACATGTTTATCGAAGTATCATCTGCAACATCATGTACGCTGTACGTATCTCCAGTTGGTGAACAGGGTGGTTCCGTAAGAAAAATGATCATTTCTTAATAGTAACCTAGCACTGTTCCTTAAAAAGACTAGTTCAATACTGCGGATGTTCTGTAGTATTAGCAACAAAAATTCGAGGACTACACATCTCCACGTTTTAGCTCACGGTACAAATTGAAACTAGGAGCAGATTTCCTTTTACTGTCATCGATACTTTTGTCTGCATCACACACTTCCCCGACACTTCCATTATTACCGATTATGCCATTAAAAACAGTCACGTGGGGCACACTTGCACAGCGTTTTCTGCACGTTCACGTTGTCGGTCGTTTCACCAAGACTATTGCCATATCGCAGGGTAAGCGCGAACCATGAAGCACGCATTAGGTTGAAGTCAAAGCTGCGGCATACAACACCGCAACAGACAATTTCAATCTTTCAACCAAAAATGATTGTATGAGACGACTGTACGATACAGCTTCCTGTACACAAGGGAAAGCAGAGTACAATTGTCAACCAAACCCATCACAAGAGCTGCATGCTCGCAGCCGATGTTTTTTTTATTGATGAACCTTTTCTCTGCTTTCCCTCAGCGAGTGTGGTACAAAGGTATTGATGACATACATGATTTGGAAAAGTTTGCAGTTAACACACGACCATAGATAAGTACAATTATTCCATGGAAAAGTTAGAACAGATAAATTTATAAAAAGAAAAGTAGTGGAACATTAAAAAAAAACATGAACTGAAATAAGAACAGCTTTAAAATTCACGCATTAACCTGATGTAATGACTTTAAAAGATTTTTTAAGGTATTTAGTTCATGCGAAAGTTCAGCAACTCTTTCATGCAACCGAGTGTTTTCAGATGATAGTTCTTCGACTTTTCGTTGCGTCTCGAGCGCTTTCTGTTTGGCCTTGTCGCGGCTCCGACGAACCGCAACGTTATTCCTTTGGCGTTTCTGCACATATTCCATCGAGCCTTTGACGAGTTGCTTACTTTTCTTGGATGAGGGCGAGCCACTGTTTTCTTCTGAGGCAGGCCGCTTGTGGGACCTCGCTTCATCAGTGCCTGCTTGCTTCGGCAAAGGCGATGGAGCTGTAACAACCACGGGCAGCGGAGGTGGAGGAGTTTCTTCTTTCACCACTAACGCAGGTACGCGTGGTTTTGATTGTGTGTCCACCTCCTGTTTTTGAAGCCGGGGTCGGATGTTCGCAGCAGCACCGAAAATGTGTATAGGCTGCTGCGACAAAGTAGCCTGCTGTGCAGCTAAATTGCTGTTACCAGCTTCTTCGTTCCTTATCGCGGCAAATCTGGAGGACGACATTGTAGTGGTCAGACCGTCCACCTGTAAATGATGGGGAGATGCAGCTCGCTGTTTGTCAGCTTGTGGCGTCACTGGCGGAGTATTGTAATAGTTAAACGGCACAGGCGAAGGCGCCGCTGACGAACAAGCAGAAGCGCAGTTGGACGGTGGGTTACTAACAGCAGCGGTGTACCAACTGTCCAGTTCTTCGTCAAACTGCTCTAGCTTTTCTTGCTTTAAGTCGGATGCCACAGGAGAGTTCGGTGGAAACAGATTTTGGAACAAATCGTCACTGCACAATTCCAAATTTCCAGTACTCATATAGTTTGAGAGATCGAGAGATTCTTCATTCTGATATAAATCAGTGAAGTCAGTGAAGTCATGTCCTTCTACAGACATGGAGCTCCTGCATGCACCTCCACTATTTAAATTAGGATCAGCTGCCATTGCATGGTGATTACCGAAGTCCTACACTCTGAAACAAGAATAGCCACAATTGAATTCATCGTACATAATACCTCAGCAGGCACTAGCACAATGCTGCTAAATACACACAAAAGTCCATGTGAAATTTAAGTTCGCATTCAAACAGAAAAGGTTTATTTTAAAATATGTCTCATACTGTTGCGTTTCCATGTAACTCTCACTTTATTTGTGTCAGACAATTAAAAGCTCCAGGTTTGCTCTGTGCTTTCAAGGCATCAGCCGACTGTGCTCTGCTTTCATCTTTTTGCAATGATTCAAACTTGCACATATCAGTAATTTAAGTAACTACTCTCCAAAAGGGAGATAAACAAGGAATCTATTGGCAAATTCAAAAATTATGCCAATAAATTTCTTGCTTATCTCACATGTGGAGAGTAGTTACTTGAATACATGTGTAAAATTAGCAATATTTACACACTGGCACATGCTTTCCATGGCTTAAAATGTGCCTTAAGGCAGGGTTTCTTAACCTGGGGTGCCAGCACCCACAGGTGGTGCTGAAATCAATTTCAGGAGGTACTGTGGAAGGTCACATATGTGGCAGTCACAGGGTTGTCCATGAGCTTTTCTTATTGTTTTTGTCAATGCTACCGCCATTATTGCTGTTTTTGTTTTGGAAAATGAACCAAGCATATGATCAAGATGCACTGCACTTGTTTTTACTTTATCCTTACAGTAACCAGGTGTTAGGAGTGCTGGACTGCTTTAGGCGTGACCAAAAAGGTGCTGGCAACATCAATGTAAACCTGTCCAAACTCTTGACAGACAGCTAGCGCAGAAGAGTCGCCCAATTGTGTGAAGGTACACTATTAGCTGAAGTTGAAACTTGCAGTGAATTTACTTTTTCAGTATTGGATTAATAAGATGCAAAACCAGCATGTTAGTTGAGACCATTGTTTTTATTCTTCACACTGATAAAGACAAATGATTGACATTTTACGCAACAACCTACAGATTAAGGTGGGTGTTGAGTGCAGAAGCTTAGTTTATTACATTTTCTAGATGGAATTGTCAAATCTCAATGTATGCAATCAGCCTTACATGTAACACATGTGGTTGGATCTTTTCACTAAGCCAGGGATGGCCAAACTTTGACTCGAGAGCCTTATTCGTGATTGCCTGACCACTGGAGGGCCAGATAGAGTGCAATTTAGCCAATGCTTTCCACGTTCAGAAAAGTGGTGCTTGAAAAAGATGTGCAAGATATTTGGTGAGCTGCATCAAACTGGTCAGCAGGCCGTAGTTTGTCCACCCCTATACTATGCCATAAAGAACCAAACTTTCTCCAAGACAAATTAGTCAAGTGGTACTGTGTTGTCTGCATGTTAGAACTAACAGTAATAAACTATGATTTGGCAGTTTGCACCACACAAACCAACTAATTTACAATTTCACAAATGTACACTAAAAACAAGGTCCATATACATTTTCAAATAGCATGGTAATAATACTGATATGCTTTAAACATGGATGTATTTTGCTCATGGACTCAAGTGCAACATACAAGCGTAATGCAAATTCACAATTTTCTCATAAGGGATCCAACTTGAAATGTATTGTGGGAAAGCTACGTTTTGACTAGAAACAGTCACTTTCAATCATTTTGCAAAAATGTCAACAGTCTTTAGTCTAGAACAATTATGTCCAACCCATGGCCCGCAGGTTACATGCGGCCCAGTTTAGGTTTTCGCTGCAGTAGAAGTATCCTGCATTGCTGACAACTTGTCCTTATTTTGATAATCTTGAATTTGACATTTTTGTTGCAGGTAATCCTCAGTGCCACTTTATCACTTCTGCTACCATTGCAGTTTGCTTTCAGTACATATTAAATTTAGCTAAGATCAAAGTAAGCCATTTAATATGCAGCCCTCATTAGTATGTTATTCAATGTGCGACCATGGTTAAGATAGTGAGATACTTTTTGGCTCAGTAAGCCGTCGGGGTTGGACGTAGCTGGTCTAGAGCAAGATACAGCCACACAGCCACAACTAAATATACAAGAACTGTTGAGCTGTTTTTTTGAGGAAAATATTTTTCCTCAAACTTCCAAGCAATCCAGCAACGTTGGTGGTCTTAAAAATTGCCTTGAGGAATCATGTAGATCATCATATTCCACTCTTTGGAAAATTGATGATGAATTAAAACTATCATGGAATGAGGAGACAATTGTGACATTTCACTTGAGATATTTAACTGATTGATTACTTCTGAGGTTTGGAATGTTTTGCCACTTAAAATACACTAATTAAGGTATTCATGCTAATCAATTAGTAAGACTCATGAAGATGTGCAACAGGTGGATCTATGTCATGACAATATGGTTTTTCCTGCCTATACACCTCAATCATTAATTGAATATATTTTGTTTTTAATGTACCTGATACTTTTTGAATTACTTTTTGCTGTTGAACCTTTTGTAATATGTTGCTATAGTCATGCACACCTTTGTTCTGTGCCATTACCCAGAGCAGTGGTTCTCAAACTGTGGTACGCGTACCACGAGTGGTAGGCGAGAGCTTTTTAAGTGGTACGCAAAGGTTCCACATTTTTATTGTGGCTATGGGCAATGATGAAGCTGTTTGTTATAGTTTTCAGTTTCTTTCCGAAGTTCATGTTGGCATTTTACAACTGCAGCACCTGAGGTTGCAAAATGGCAAAAATACAATGACCTCAACAATTACTGCTTCCAACCTATTGCAATTGAAACCACTGGTGTTTAGGGCAAGTCCACTGTCCCTGTTTTGAGCTGCCTTGCTAACAAACTTGATGTCTGGTGACATCAGAAAGCAACAGTGAACAGTGGCTCCACCAGCACCTGTCCCCAACACTGCCAGCAGATTGACCTGCATGCAACTTTGATCTGATTTTAGCTATCCCCACTGAATTTACCACAAGGTTCCCACAGTTTTGAAAATCATTTTCCATATTTTTTCAACACTAAATTCAAAAAGTTCAATAGCATTACTTCTCTTAAATTTCTGAAATTCTTAATCATGAAACTCAAATTTCCACATTTCATAACTCTGCATAAATAATGAACTTCTTTGCCTTCAGTAAAATTATGCTCCGACACTTCAAATTCTTTTTTCATTTTGAATTTTCATACTTTTTCAATACCTAATGCATATTTTGGCCAATTTCAATACTTTTTCAAGGTCTTGAAAACCAGTTTTGAAATTCAATACTTACACCGCGTGGGAGCCCTGTAACCAGTATTGCCTGCCCACCACTTGCCTATGCAATGCATAGCCATTGCTTTCCAATGTTTGTGCTTTCTGTAAGTTTTGTTGTCCCATTGTGCAGTGTTATTTCGCTGTGATTTTGGCTATCTTGACTACCGCACCATGGGCCTCTATGATGATGAAACTACAGCATTGTGATACGTTTGTTCACTTGAAACTTCTGGGGCCTGTATTTAGTAGAAACCTAATGCCACTTTGTCACTAAAAGAATTTTTGCAGATGCAACAAAAATTTGAAACGCAACAGCACAGGAGAAAAAGCATTTGGAACAAAACAATAATATTGACAAATAAAATAATCTCTATTAATCACAAATACTAACTATCTACTATCAACGCTGCACCTCAGACCAGGTCTACTACTGTATACACTTCAATAAAGAAGCTAATGCTGAAGCCTGTGGTCACAGCTCTGAAGCAAACACGAAACGAAATAAATATAAAGAAAGGGTTTTAGCACACAATCTGAAGCTGCAGCTCATACTGTACTTCGAAATACAGCCGTACGATACCACTGGGTCATTTCACATTGCTTATGCACTAATCGATTGCCTTGCCTGCACATTTCTTGTTCAACCATGTCTTATACTGACGACGGCACGTACTGCGCGAAAAAAACGCAGTGCCAAGCTTTGTTTCTGGTCACAAGAGGTATGAGCCAGAACGTTCCACCTCAAGCAAATACGTCATTAGTTGGAAATTCATCCGCGCACTCACAGTGTTCCGCGAAGTTGACTTAACTGGCGCAATACGACATTTGAGATTCTTTTCGATAATACATCATACTTAACAAAGACGTGCCACAAAGGGAAAAATATTTTTGTGCATTGTGCTTATTAAACTTTGCATCGTGCAAGTATTGCGCAATGCTGTTGTGGTGAATCCCCTCCGCAAGAACCCCCATCTCCTGGCTTCGATGCAGTTACGGCCATCACAGGGGCGTGCCTGAGCATGCCATGGCAAGAAAGTGCTAAGTTTAGCTTCCGATCGAATAGGCTGCGAGCGCTGCAAATAAATAGATTTCTTTCGAAACAAAACAAGTTCAATCGGTTACATACGAAAAACAGCTAGTAGTAACTAGGGTTGCCAGATGGGTTTTGTAAAAATACCGGCCATTTTGATTTGTCAACAGTGCCAGGCTTAAGCCGTGTCGTTTTTCGTAAGTGGTACAGGGAAAACACAGAGACAATCAGTATTGTTAAGTCACAATTAATAATTTGCCTGTATTTTGGCTGGCTCAATACGTTTGGTGTGTGCGTGACGCGAAAATCGCACGAAGGATTGCGTCAACAGCAGCAAATAAATTTCGCTGAAAGAACTGTCCTGACAAGATTCACTACTAGAGTCATTCTAATTTGAGAAATTCGGCGTTAGTTGTGTTTGAAGTTACGGCAGATTATTTATTTTCAAAATACCGGCTTCAGGCACTGATTTTCAAAATGCCTGCCTTTTACCGGCCTCTGCTAAATTAGCAGTAAAATACCGGCCAACTTGCAACCCTAGTAGTAACGGAGCCCCTTGGCACTAATCAACTCAAAAAATCGTTCTCTTCAGAGAAAAGAATGGTATGTTTTCATGGCATTACGAACCAACGATTTTTAAAACAAAAGAAAAATAGATGTAAATTCCACCTGCTTCGTAACTGTTTTCAGTGAAACCCGACGAGCAATACGGACACCAAATTCCTAATCGTCGTTGTCAGAAAGCAGCAGAGCCAAACACAAGGACACACAGGGGCGCAGCCAGGATTTTTCTAAGGGGGGGGATGAAATTATGGAAGCAAAAGCTATGAAAAGGAAAAATTGCTTGTGATAAGAATAGCCAGGAAAGCACATATATTGTGGATAAACAGTTGACTGTACTCACC
>JGI24021J15306_10002637_pt1 | contig 19616 bp, 17 predicted proteins | sample Ectturendosymbi1_FD_15306 | JGI IMG/M metagenome (IMG submission 15306)
TTAGGACAGTTTTGAAATTTGGCTCAGAAAATCAATTAAACGTCCATAATTAACTTCAGGGTTCATGTAATTGGACCTAACCAAAAAAACACCCGGTTTTTTAAAGCCCACTTAAAAAAATAAAACCCACCAAAAATGCCACTCTTCTTTTCCTTTGAAAATGTACCATGAAATAAAAAGTAAAATAAGCAACACACTTGTGCAGTTAACTGTAAAATAAGCAACACACTTGTGCAGTTTAACTGTAAACTTGTTTTTAATGAAACAAACAAACAACAACGAAATTTGAAGGACTTGACAAAAAGAGAAGAAAAAAACAGTTTGAGTAAATTCTGCTGGTTATCTTCTTCAGCTCTGTAAAATCAGTTTATTTTAATTAATTTTTCTGCCTTCTCTGCATACAAGCTCTTTTTGATGTTGGATCATACCAAACGAGATGCAGGGCATGTGCATAAACTTGACGTATAACTGCAGAGTTTGTGCGGAAGTGGTCTTTCTCTGTTTGCTGTGCGCATGCTTGCCAAGTCTTAGCACTTTGGAGTGAACCTACCAACAACAATTTGCGATGACAAAGATGGGGTACATTTCTTTACTCTCAATTTTGAATGTCATAATAGATATAACAAGTTATTATTGTGTAATTTTGAAGATGGTGATGTTGCATGATGCAATGTAAACAATACACAATTGGGCTTTCGTGTTTTTTTTAAGAACAAAAACCTGTTTTTTTAAAAAAAACAAAAAAACGGATTGAAAAAAACAAAAACGTAAGTGGGTTGATTTTCTTTTAGAAAAAAACTGTTTTTTCTCAACCCTGGATATTTTTCGATCTTTTTGTGATTTTCCTTTGGTCACACGATCTGGAACAAGCCACGTCATTACCAGTTTGATTGGGTGTGCGCCGCACACCTACAGTATAGGTCCCTGGTATCGGAGAAGCTGAGAATTACTGGCATTTCAATACGTAAGAAATAGTGTTGACAACAAAACAAGTTTCGAAAAATTAAATCCATGCAGCATGCGTAAGTATCCTTACAATAGGAAAAATCATCTTCAGCATTTAAAGTTTTATAATTTCACTCTTTGGATGCCCGGGGACGTCGCCCCATTCGCCTCCCCCCTCTGCACGCCACTGGAGCTTCTTCAGATTGTAAAACAAACACATGTGAGGGAGTGAGTGGGGAGAAAAAAGCTAAAATTTGTGAACCTAGCTCGTTTATGTCCCAAAAATAGGGGAGTGTGGTAAACAAAAATATGTAACAGCCCAATCAACATCAGATTTGTCACCAAAACATCAGATATTTCTTTGAAAACATCAGTTCAGATCTGATGTCAAAAATTCAGAAGTGGCAACACTGCTTCGCCACTACAACTGCGTTCTGTTCATCACAATCTCTCCTGTGACGGATGTGCGCATGATGGTGAAGAAAAGAAAGAGAATGCGAAATGAGAGTTTGGTCGACAAAACGTAGCCAATGCCGAACGTCACCGTATCTGAAGAAATGAAACTCCCGACAGTCTCAATGCCTACTTTTCGCCACAACAAACAAGGCATATTTCAGTATGTTTCTACAGCTTATACGACATATTTTAGTATGTTTCTACAGCTACCTACCCACCACTAAAGTTGAAGTTCTCATCTTCACAGCACATGCACATAGTATCAAATTAAACGTAATTTACTTATTGTCAAAATTCCGGATATTAGGGCATTTTTGTGGATTATTTCCGGACACAAATTTTAATACCAAAATTACTGGTATGTCCGGGAAATTCCGGACGTATGGCAACCCTAATCTAGATTGACCTGTCGATAAGCTAAGAAATGTAAACCTAAACCACCCTCGATTGTAAGCGGGCACGACCTGATGAAAAAAAATTGATAAGACGCGGCTTACAATCGAATAAATACGGGATTGACCGTAATTGTTTCGAACTTCAAGACGAAATCGAATAAATACGGGATTTTCGAATCGAATAAATACGGGATTGATCCGTAATTGTTTCGAAATCGAATAAATACGGGATTGATCCGTAATTGTTTCGAAATCGAATAAATACGGGATTGATCCGTAATTGTTTCGAACTTCAAGACGAAGTACTTTCATGGTTCAGGCGACCAATGAGCATTTCATGTTAAATCAGCAAAACAAGAATGCATCTGATTTTTGCAGAATCGTCACCAGACAGTCTTCAACAGGGGGGCTTAAACATTCTGAAAATCTGCATTAAATTTGCAAAACAGGACACAACAGAATACCGATTGATAAAAACTCAACCGATTTCTACCGTTTCATATTTCAATTTAGGGGGGCCTTGCAGCTTTGTTTTTAAGGGCTAAGACCCCAAAAGCTCCCCCGGATTTTTATCATCCGATATTTACGTCTGGAATAATAGTCAAAGACCGGAGTGAACTTTAGCAACCCTGAACGAAGTTTGGGGATTAAGCTGGTGGAAGTGTCCGCTTTCTTTTCGCTCGTGATGTGCTTCGCGAAACTGATCTCATGGTATGAAGAAGTCCAATTACAACAAAACTTGTTTCTTTGTGATAAAGGTTCAAATCGTCATTCAAGCAAGGCCACTTAATGGCAGCTCACTATCAGTCTTTCGCAAAAACGGTTTTGTATACAAAATACAATGAGTTTTTGCGGTGAATTTCCTGGCATTACCAGCAGAAGTGAATTGAGATAAAAAACAAAGCATTGTGTTGTCAAATGGATATAGATTTTGCTGAGAANCTATAGCAAATTCCATACATTGCAAGGATCGACCGTGCTGCAATCACCACAAATAAAAAGGTTTGTTGGCACAATAGAATGCATGTGCGAGCGGTTTCGTGCATGGCTCCGGAGAAAATTTGGCTCCGACTCCGGATTTTTGCAGTTCGCTTGCAAGCTAAACAAGCGGCGTAAAACGTGAATGTAATGAGTGACTTAGGAAGCTTGTATGTCTCGCTTGCAAATCATGGCGCAGGTTAAAAAATTGAAGCCCCTCCGTTACCATCGCCTTAAAGGTAATCGTCGTACGACTCGTACAGCGTCTGAACATAGCTGAAAGTTTCCCGACCAAATAATATGTATTCATTAGTTTGTGCGTTGGCGACGCTGCAAATGAGCGGAGAAATAGCAACTTCCAATCTAAGTTTTTCGTATTTACGTCTAGGAATAAAACTTCAGTTATTGTATAGCATGAGCACGAGTCTTCGAGGCTGAAATTCGGACGTTACATAGGAAAAAAAGGAGGGAAACATTTCTGCAATCGCACGTAAGCTTTACTGCAAAGTGCCATGGAGGTTCCGACACTAGTTTAGAAACTACATTTTTGTTAAAAAATGTCGGAGAGAGCAACTATGAACAAGCATTTTGAGTTAGTAATTTGGTGTTTTTAATCAGATCTTATTAATTGAATTGCAAACTGCACTTCGTAAGATCTCACATAAAATAAAAACTTCTTTGGATATTTTTCTGCAATTCGATTTCATCGAAAAACACTTTGTTTTTATCAAAAATATTTGTAGCTGATGTCGACTCATCCGCCTGCAACACCCACAGTCGCTGAGACGTTTCTGCGGTCAAGATCTTTTGAAAAATTTTTGGACACACAAAAAAGTTCATACAGTTTGCAATACCAAGTTTTTGAATGAAGAAATTTAGGCGTATTGATCAGCTGCTACCGCTCTTTTGGTCAAGTCAGTTACAGTTTTGCTTAAAGACTTATACTGGCCGCCGTAGATGAAATACTGCAGAAATGCTATTTGCTTAATTTGAACTGCACGGCAATCAAGATAACAGCTGAATTTCACATATACAAGGTGACCTAAAATATAGCGAACATCAGGCAAAGTAATGTCACAACGTTGCAAGCTCCGCTTAATGTTGCGTGCTTTATTGCACAGTATGATGTGAATTAGGACCAGAAAATAGCCAAAAACACTGAACATTGGTGCAAAACTCTGCCAAGAGCTTTGCGTTTGGGTGGAGCCTAAGTCGACTTCTATACTCGTACACAGAAAAATGAAAAGGTGCGTCTTGGTTCTTTCACTGGTCGCTCCCGTAATTGAACGGTCCAGTGAGACCAGTCAGCGTTTCAAGTTGAATCAGGACAAGATTGGACTTGACTTTTTACTGGTCTTCGTGCAGCCGAGAAACAGCGAAGATCGTTGTGCAAAGCGTTTGAATGAACAGTTTTAAGGGACAAAGACTTGGTCGAAAATTTTCATTAAAAAACTTTCCGCAACTCACACATCTGTTTTTAGTTTTTTTTTCGGCTGCACCAAGATCACTTAAGCAGTTTAAGAAAGGATTGTTAATGTTCAGGAATTTAATAGATTGTTTTGTTTTGCTCACCCGTATAGTTTTTTGTGGTAATTTTGCTTTACTTTGAAACGAGAAGATGCCAGGGCTTGTGAACTTCGTGTTTAACTACATGAATGCTGGTTAGGTTAAATATATGCGCGTATGCGACGTGCGTTGTTTTCTTTCTCGAACACGGTTTCGTCTTGAAAATTGCTGAACTTTAAATCGACGAGACACCACAGCTTGCATACTTCGCATTTCACGGAATGAATGCTGGTAAGGTGCGTTGTTGACGCTCTTTTCCGGCAACAACGCCTTTCCGAGCGGTTCCTTTCGATGCGCTCTTTCTGTGAGATCGTTTTTCTCTTTGCAACGCAGTGCAAGTCTCCCAGCGAGCCTTTCGCTATCAACGTGCTCTTTCTGTGAGAGCATTCTCTTTTTGCGCTTGGAGGCGGTGAGCGGGCGTGCTGCGAATAGTGGGAACACTTGACGTGACCCCAACTTCGCAAGCTTTGTTGCGAGCTTTTTTATATACTAGGATACGAATCAGGACCAGAAAATTGCCAAATACAGCGAATATTGATGCAAAACCCTGCCAAGAACTTTGCATTTGGGTAGAGCCTAGTCGACTCGTAGTTTATCATCTCTTTCACCGTAGGATGAAAAGATTGCCTTGGTTCATTCACTGGTCGCTCCCATAACTTCATGGTTCAGTGAGACCCATAAGCATTTCATGTTAAATCAGCAAAACAAGAATGGATCTGATACTTATCATCCCATTTTTACGTTTGGAATGGTAGTCAAAGACCGTAGTGAACCTTTGCAAATCTGAACGACGTTTGGATATTAGGTTGGAACTTTTGTTTTTTGCAAGGGATGTGTGGGGTAACTGATCACGTGGTATAAAGACGTCCAATTGCAGCGAACTTTGTTCATTGGTATTGAAGGTTCAAAACCTAATTCGAGCAAGGCCGCTTAATTGCGGCTCATCATTACCAATCAATTACAATAGCGGTATGGTGGATACAAATGCGTTTTTGCAGAAAAATCTTTTAGCAATACTTGGAGTGAGAAAACCAAAGCATTTGTTGTCAAAAAGGATCTAGACTTTACTAAGAACCTTAGCTAACTAGACGTTTTACAAAAAGCAACTGTGCAGTAATCACCACAAATGAAAAGTTATGTTGACACAATATAACGTGTATGCGATGGGTAAGACGTTGACTCCGAAGAATTTTTGACTCCGACTCCAGATTTTTGCAGATCGCTTGCAAGCTTTTCAAGCGACTTTGAACTGTAATTTCTTCAGTAAAAGGGTGGGTACTTGTCGATCGATTGGTAATTATGCCGACGATTCCGAAGTTAAAACCACTCACTCTAACGATTTGCTTAAGCTACCCATCTTTTACACTAGCTGTGCAGCGTCTGAAAGAAAGCTTTAAGTTTTGCGAACTAACATCGTATATTAATTGGTTTGTACGTTACCTACGCTGCAAGCAAGCTAAGGAATAGCAATTTCCAACCTGATTTTCGTATTTACTTCTTGGCATACAATTCCAGTTGTTGTATAGAATGAGTACGAGCTTTCAAGGCTGAATTGAACACAGCTACCTTTATTGGAAAGGACCTTGCTCACCGAGAAAAGTAGTGAGGGAACAATTTATGCAATTTTATGTATGCTTTTCTTGCAAGTTTTAAGCAACGGTCTCCAAAGTTGTAAAAAGGCCACGTAAGTTTTTACACAACAGTTGGACGAACGGTCATCTTACGTAATGTGATTGTTTGCGAAATGTTATATTCTACCAAATCAACAAGTGTCTCGTAAATATATTATCTTGTCATTGCTGGCAAAATATCTTTCCGACCGGATGAAATGGCTTCGCAGGCCGGTCCGTACTTAAGAGACTCCTGCTTTATAGTGCCATGGGGACACACGCCAGTTTAGAAACTACATTTTTGTTAAAAAATTTTCGGAGAAAGGAATTATAAACAAGCATTTTGAGTTAGCACTTTAGTATTTCTAATACCCACAATACAAAAGTTGCTTTGCATATTTTTTTGCAAATCGATTTTGTCGAAAATCACTGTTTTTATCAAAAGCATTTTTAACTGATGTCGACTCATCTGCCTGCAACACCCACAGTCGCTGAAACGATGCTGCGGTCAAGATTCTTTGAAGTATTTTCTGATGCGCAACAACGCTAAAATTTTCTATAGACTGAAGTGCCGAGTTTTTCAATTAGGAAGTTCAGCCATATTGATAAGCTTTTACCACTCTTTGTGATCAGGTCAGAGTTTTGCGCACTGGCCGCAACATGCGATTTGCTTATTATTGAGCTCCAACACAACCAAGATAGCAGCTGAACTTTACATTTATAATGTGATTTGTGGCCAATTTCCCTCTAAGGTGTGGAAATGCGCAGTACCACCAGGCCATCTGTGCAGTGAAATCTCATTCTCGTGCACTTGCCACATTCAGAATCTCTATCGCACCGCTCAAAACGCTTCACTGTTTGTGTGTATGCATGTTTGCGCAATTTTATGCGCACTAAAACAAAAATTTGCTCAGTGTAAGTTTTCTTAGAGTGAACACTTTATAACATAGCGACCGCCAGGCATAGTAACATCACAATATTGCAAACTCCACTTGTTGCGTGCTTTATTGGGTGCTACTCAGGTCCGTAGCCACGGTGGAACGTTCAGGGCGGGCAGTGCCCCTCTAATGTTTTTTGTGCTTCCACAAATTTTGTCGTGCCCAGAAAAGTTTGTTTCAAACATTTAGTAAAACCAAAAATAATCACCCCCAAAAATGTATTTTGCCCCTCAAAACTTTAAAACCTGGCTACCGCCTGGTGCTACTTTTGTTGGGTGCTACTACAGCGTGAGGTCTACCCTTTAAAAAAACGAGTGCTGCTTCTTCTGTAAGAATAACTCTTCTATAAAGTTCCTTCAGCAACATTTTGAAGTTACCTCCATCGATGTTAACTATTTTAGGCCGAAGGGACTCTGATGCTGGAGCCCCATTTCCTTCTTTTTATATGGACAGGTCTAGGGGTGCAATTCGTCGGGAACGCGTGGCCAAGGGAGGATCCTGCCAGCAAGTTTGAGGGGGACGATTTCAGTAATATTTGGTAGTCAAGTCTCATTCATGGGTTCACTACTGTAAGAGAGGTGTAGTATACTTCACAACACTGTTGCGACAAAGCAATGGATGGCAAAATGGCCTTATATCGCGAATGCTTTTTTCGGAATTGTACAGATTTATGCTGAATAAAGTTACTTTCATAGGTTTTAGGGGGGCGGCAATCACCCCAATCGCCCCCCTGGATCCGCCCCTGCGCACGGGTACGGTGTTCCCACATCTTTCTCAAGTTTTGCTTTGGAATGAGTTTGAAGCTATTTCAAAATGGCTATTTTCCACACCTTTTTTGTTAGCACTACATCCCTGGGCAGGTTACGTGGACAAATAACGTCACATGTGTTGAATGGAAGCTGACCAATGAGGTCACCCGGGATGTTTGAATCTTGAATGACCTCAGGTTGCACCTGAGTAGGCCACGGGTTTGACTGAAGCGAAGGTTGCACCTGGGTAGGCGACATACGGCGGTAGACCTCACACTATAGTATCACCTTTTATTGTATATTATCATGTGAATCAGGACCAGCAAATAGCCAAATGCACGTGCCAATGGTGCAAAATCCCTGCCAAGAGCTTTTTATTTAGGTGGAGCCTAGGTCGACTTGTAGTTTATCACTTGTTTCACTGAAAGATGAGAAGATTGCCTTGGTTCATTCACTGGTCGCTCTCATAACCCTATGGTTCAGTGATACCAGTTAACACTTCATGTTAAACCAGTAAAACAAGATTGGATCTGATCTTTATCATCCCGTTTTTGCGTCTGGAATGTTAGTCAAAGACCGTAGTGCACCTTTGCAAACCTGAACAACTTTTGGATATTAGGTTGGAACTTTTGTTTTTTGCACGTGGTGTGTTTCGCGCAACTGATCTAATGGTATGAAGAAGTCCAATTGCAACGAAATTCGTTCCTTTGTAATAAAGGCTCAAAACCTGATGCGAGCAAGGCCACTCAATTGCAGCTCATCATTACCGACCATTTACAATAGCGCTATGGTGGATACAAATGCGTTTTTGCAGTAAATCCGATGGCATTAACCGCAGAAGTCAACTGGGAACAATAAGAAAGGATTTTTTTTTGTGAAAACGGATCTAGATTTCACTGTGAACCCCAACGCAGCCAACTCAACATTTTTCAATGTGCGATCGTGAACCAGTCGCCACAAATGAAAAGTTTTGTTGAGATGTTATATCCATATGCGATCAGCAAGTGGCTGACTCCGAAAAATTTTTGACTCCGACTCCATATTTTTGCAGATCGCTTGCAAGCAACAAGCGACGATAACACTATGAAAAAACTAATTAATACAACTTGTACGTATTAAGGTAAACCCAATTGCTCAGTGTTTAAGCTAACCGTCGTTTAGCCTAACTGCGTAGGGTTTGAATTATAGCTTAATGCTTTATAACTCACATCATGCATTTATCAGTTTATACGTTAGCGACGCTGCAAGGAAGCTATGGAATAGAAATTTCCAATCTAAGGTTTTCATATTTATTTCAAGGCATAAAATTCTAGCTACTGTATAGCACAGGGGTGGTCAATCATTCACAGATCAAGAGCTACATTTCTTACTGTGTTGCTGCAAAGAGCCACCGCATACACCTGGGCACACATGAACGTCACCCTATCTCTTCCTCACTCACTGAAATACGTACCTTTGTTCAGCTAGATTGATTTTAAATATCACACGCCAACATGGTAATAAGAAAAATGTAGAAAGCCGCGTGAATGTGATCATGCGTGTGTGTGTGCTTACAGAAGCCACCAGGCACGCTTCCACGCAATGCGTGTGTGAGACGTATTTCGATTGTAAATCGCACCCCGACTTCCAAGATTAAGAACTGGTACAAACTTTTGCGACTTATACACGAATAAATACAGTATTTACGTAAGAGCCGCATGAAACCGGTCAAAGAGCCGCGGGTTGGCATCCCTGGTATGACATGAACACGAGTGTTCATGCAGGTCCGTAGCCATGGNGGGCATTCGGAGGCAATGCTCCGATAATAATTTTTGTGCGCTCCAAATTGTGTTGTGCCCCAGAAATTTTTTTTAAACATATAATAAGATAAAAATCTTTCGCCCACCAAACCTTAAAACCTGGCTACGGGCCTGTGTTCAAGGCTCCATTGAACACAGCTTCCTTAATTTGGAAGAACGTTACTCACAGAGGAAGAAGGGAGAGAAAATTTTCTGCAATCTCATGTAAGCTGCACTTTGAAGTGCCATGGGGGTCATGCTCTTGTTTGTAAACTACATTTCGTTTAAAAAATGTCTGAGACAGCAAACTTTATGTATTTTAATGAGATCTTATCAGTTGGATTGCAAATTGCACTTCGTAGTCGCACATAAAATAAAAACGTGGATATTTTCTGCATTTCGATTTCATCGAGAAACGCTTTGTTTTCATCAAATGCATTTTTAACTGATGCCGACTCATCCGCCTGCAACACCCACAGTCGCTGATACGATGCTGCGGTCAAGACTCTTTGAAGTATTTTCTGATGCGCAAAAACACATAAATGTTGCATAGTTTGAAGTGCCAAGTTTTTGAATGAGAAAATTTTGCCGTATTGATCAGCTGTCATCATTCTTTGTGCGGTCGCGTCAGTTAAAGCTTTGCCTATAACGACTGATACTGGCGACCGTACATGAGATACTGCAGAGATGCTATTTGTTTTATATGTCCTTCTGTGCAATCAGGCTATCAACAGAACTTCACAGTTATAAGGTCATTTATAACATAGCGAACGTCGGGCAAAGTCAGCAAAAAATCACAGGCTCCGCTTGTTGCGTGCTTTATTGTATGGTGCGATGTGAATCACAGCCGGTGCTGCATATGATCCCCGTTGAACACTGGTGCAAAACCTTACCGAGACTTGTCGTTTGAGCGAGCCTAAGTTGAATCTCGATCGACGGCATAATATTGAAGTTATATCAAGACTTGCAAATAAATGAAGATCCAGCAAATTTTAATGCGGCTGATAACTTTTGAAGTTTGTTCTCTTTTTCAATTAAACATGAGAGAGAAGGGTTTTGTTCCCTTTGCTTGTCGCCCATGACTTGATGATTCCTTTAGTTTAGACCAGTGCTTCTTAAACTTTTTCACATATCTTACCCTTTTATCAAACAAGATTACCACATTTACCCCCAATACACCCAATGTTGCTATTTGTTGAAAATGTGAAATTAACAAACTCTTACAGTTTGGAATGATTTATAAAAATTTAAATAAGCTGCAATTTATGTTTCAGTAAATTTACCCCCTTGGAAGATGAAATTTCCACCAAAGGGTAGGTTTACCCCAGGTTAAAAATCACTGGTTTAGACCAATCAGCATTTCATGTTAAATTAACAAAACAATATTGGATATGATTTTTATTATCCAGCATTTGCGTCTGGAATATTAGTCAAAGACCGGAGCAACATGAATTAAGTTTGGAGATTAGGCTGGAACTGCCCGTGTGCTTTTTCCTCGTGACGTGTTTGTCGTAACTAATCTTATACTATGAAGCCGTCGAATTTCAGCAAAATTTTTCTATCGTAACAAAGGCTCAAAATCTCATTCGAGCAAGGCCACCAAATGCAGCTCATCATCAATCATTTGTAATAGCGTATGGTAGATGCAAATGTGTTCGAGCAGTAAATCTGCCGACAGTACCTGAAAAAGCCAATGAGACATCAATAAAGCAACATTTTGTTGTGAAAAAGGAAAAACTCCACGTTTGCTGTGGAACGCCTGTTTAACAATCACCACAAATGAAAAGTTAAGTAAGTACAATATAATACACATCCGATCAACTGACTTCGGAAATTTGTTGAATCTGACTTCAGAATTTTGCAGTTGCTCGCAAGCTATGCGAGCGACGTTTAACGTTAGTATGATGAGAAGCTGTGGCAGTTTGTGCAAATCAGTTAATTTGCTGCTGATTTCTATGTTAACGCACCCTGTTACTGTTTTCTTAAGGTGATCGTGGTTTGGCCCAGCTGTGTCCTGTCCAGCGTCTGTATGAAAGCTTTCAGCTTAAGGTTTCCAATCTGATATCATGTATTCAAGTAACTTCATTCCATAAGTCTAAGAAACAAGGAATCAATCACAAATGTTTAATAGGAAATCGATTTCACGTAACACTACGCATCGTCAGTCGTATCATCTTATTCAAATAGAAACTGATCTCATGTATTCACTAGCTTGTACGTTAGCGACGCTGCACGTAAGCTGAGGCATAGCAATTTCCGACCTAAGTTTTTCTTTAGAGCTTGAGCGATGCATCGGCATGCCGATATGACGATGTTGCCGATTTATCATATCGGCAAAAATTCGCCGATATATATCGGCAATATTTGCCCATAAAAGCCGCGACCCGACGCCAGGTTATTGTTCTGCATGGAATGTTCGGAAACCTAAGCTGCCATTACGTCTCTGAATAACTGATACAAATTCTCTGTTAATGGCGCGCAGCCCTCGGACTACGTCAAGTAGTGTGTAATAGTCCAAGCGTTGGACTCGAAGGTAATCAGACCACTGCGCAAACGTCTCGATAAAGCGATTTATGACGTAACATTCGTTTGTAGGTTTTTGCGCGGTAAGCAGATGAGTGTCTGGGAACAAATCAGGTTATTTGCTGTGGTGTTTGACTGTTTTGCGTAGTTGTTGCAAAGCCGCCTAGCGAGACAAGGCCTTCAGCGTCCGCTGGTCGTAACCAGGGAAGGTACAGGGGGGGCGTATCCCCCCTAGAAAATTTTCCACCTCCCCTGGAAAAATGTGTTGGACAACTATTGGACATAGTTCAAAAAGTTGGGGCGCCTCTCAGAAAACTCTTTGCCCCTCCTGGTGTCATAAGCTGGTTATGGTCCTGAGCGTGCGTCAAAAAAGTGCGTACGTCACAGCGAGCAGCGACCCAGGTTTGCGCAGATTTCGATGTTGTACGGTTCTTCATTATGGGTTCTTTTAGCAATGCTTCGCGCATTCTTGTGTACCTACTCGTGAGATGTGCGTGCATCTGAGCATAGGCACAGTTTTCGTAATTAGGGCTTAAAATTGCTGAAACCTTGATACGTATATACCGTCTTTTATTCAAAATTGATCAGTTTACGTGTTACTTCAAACTTTTGGATTATTCGCGCAGCATCGAAGTGGGCAACGGCAATCAAGCAGTTCAATCAGGCAAACGTGTAATGAAAATTCATCAGAATTCTGTTAATGGGTAATCGTATTACGTAGCAAACCGCCAAAAATTCAAACCATTAAAGTGCAACTTTTCCATGAGCAGTTGTAGCAGTTTTTTTCTGTTAGTTTGAGAACGTGTTCATGCAATTCGTTTTCACTCCCGCTTTTCCTGTGTAAAAGTTCGCGGGGCAGCAGCCCTAGCAGATCCCGAAATAGCTCAAGGTTTTCAGCAACGTCTGACAGTTCTACTCAGGGCCGCAACCATAGCAGGTGATATTTTCGGCGCGGAGCCAAAACTTATTGTGCTATTTTCGAGGGCAAAATGATTACAACTTTTTGTTGCACCTATACAACTAAACACCTTATTGAAAATTTCAGAGCGGGCAATTGCCCTGTTGCCCCTCTGGTTGCGGGCCTGATTCTACTGGTTCTACACCGAGATGGGTCTAAGCCAGGTCGAAGATGTAATCATGCCACCTTATCCTTAGTCGAACACTGGGCCGCTTTGCCATGGGTGCCGCCAACAGGACTCGCCTCGCTTATTTTTCCGGGGTCATTCTGACCATGTGGTCGAACACTTGTTGGTGAGATTTCTCTATTCCGAAAAGTGGCCTGACACTGTGGTATTACGAACTTCACAGTTGCGCACTTCGTCGAGAAGCGTCACGCCGTGAAGTCTTGCACAAATCCCATCTCTGCCGCTTGACCTGGGATAGCATTCTTCAGCCTTTGATCAAGATTCATGACCATAGCTGAGGATCGGAACAAAGACCGGTTTAAAAACTGACAGCTTTGCGGTGCTTGAAAGCTCCCGTTCTGTGACCACAGAGAGATGATGCTCGCACAGAGATGCGTTTGTTTTACCAATCCGTGTATCAATCTTCTGTTTTCCGTCATTCATGAATTTCGCCCCAAGGTACTTGAACTTCTTGACCTGCTGTATTTCCGCTTACGTGCGGCGCACTGTGACTGTATGCTAATTCATATAAATAGACTACGGATGGGAGTGGTGACAGCACAAACCGTTTTCCGAGCCCAGCATGCCATGAATGTCGAGCCAGTTTTCCGGTAGGCATTCGATTCTACCGACCGAACACCAACTTCTGAGCAGTAATAGTGACTTGATGGCCAGTAACAGACGGCGGTCAAAACCCTACTTCCGCAACACTCCCCAAAGTTTTGTCGAGTAACCCGGTCGTGTGCTTTCTCGAGGTGAAAAGACATGTGTAGACGCAGTGACGTAGCGAGGCTAAGTGTCGCCCGGGGCCGAACACAAAAGTGCCGCCCTTAACTCCTCAAATTCACTTACTACAGTTTAAATAAAAGATCATTTTTCGGGCTTATTAAAGATATAAGGAATAATAAGGCATCTTGAACATCAGAATCAAACACTCACAAACTGAAATGGGTCTTGTTTCTCATTCTGGATTACGCTCTTTTTTCTGCTTGTATCCCACTTTTCTCATTACGTTTCTCATTTTTTCTGCCTTCTTTACATGTGCATCCATGGACCAGGCACATTTCGTTATATTTTCTTTCCTGTTGGCTTTAAGTCTGCGGTAAGCCGCACCACTTAGCTTTTATCGTTTGCTGATTTCAGTCGATCAAACAATAAAAAACACAAAAAATTGTGAGAAGTGATGGCGGCCGAGGCCGCAACCAGCTGATATTTACGTGGGGAGGCAAAATGATTCCAACTTGTTGTTTCGCCTAACAACTCGTTTTTGGCGCATTCAAAATGTTTTTGAAAATTTCGGGAGGGGAGCGATTGTCCGGTTGCCTCCCTTGTTGCAGGCCTGAGGGCGGCATACCTACTTTGCAGATGTAACCTTTTATGCATGTTAATACATTATTTCGTGTAGTATCTCCAAGTTGTGCAACCATTTCGGCTAACGTCCTTTTCAATTAAAGCCTTTACCACAACCGTAAGTAAAGATATCGTTTGCCCTTGCGTTGAGTTTTCAGACTGAGCTTTATTGCGTCTAATTTATCAAAATGAGAGCAATACTATTGATAAGGTTTCTTGTTGAAATGTTTTTTCTATGACTGCAAATGTTAAGTGTACCATTGAACAAAGGAGTCAAACCTTCCACAAAACACACATTGCCTATCGGCTGGCACTGATTAACTTCACGTGCAATTCAAGCCTACAGTCTGAACTCTGAATTACCCACGCAAACACACCTACTGCACTATCTCGCTTTGAGAATGTCATTTGTCCATAACTTTACTTCATACAGAAAACCATCAGTTTTATTGAAACTGAGCAACTTTGCCTTTGCGGAGTTCTTCACTTCATAGTAATCCTTCCATCAAGTAAGTATGTTAAAAAAGCCATAATTTCAAGACAAGCGCAGGGGTACTTTGGCACGCTGGATTTGATCCACACTTTTGAGTAAACATTTTATCAATTTGCTCACTCCACAACTACATTTCCTAATTTTTAGGCTACCAGTCTAGAGTTTCGAAACAAAAAAACTGAAAAGAGTTAGAACTACTTCTAAAAATTAATTTTTAATCAACAACTTACCCCCCAGAAGGTGCCGTCTGGAGCCCCCAGACCCCCTTGCTATGCCACTGTGTTGGTGTACTCCCAAGGTTTCTCGTAAGATTTCTGGATTGTAAGAATTTGTTCTGTAGTGCTACGGTCATAACAAAAGGCCAGCTGGGTATCTTTCAACTGTGGTTCAATTTATTATATCATGGCATTTTTCAGGGAATTTGACATCCACTATTCAAAGGAGGCTAAGGAGAGGCACGCCTCGGTAGTTAGTGCATTCTCTCCCCCTTCTTGTGTATTGGGATGCACGCCCTGGTTTACAAATCCGCGTTTCTAGCCATGCCACGTGACGCACACGAGTCACGACTAGAGCTTGACCAACTTTTTTGGGCCGATACCAATGTTTTTCATGTTTCATAGCCGATAACCGATACCGATATTTTTTCATTACTCAAACTACAGCTGGAAGACATTACAGTGAATATTTTTCCCTGAGTACCAGGGTTCCCAGCCTGGAGTGCATGCATCCCTAGGGGTACATTGCCTATCTGAAGACGTACATTTATTGTACTGCCGCAACAAATTAACTTTGAAACATAAAAACGGAGTCTACCTTTGTAGTTCTAAAAATCTAAGTTTTATTAAAAATTCAGTGGATTTTTGTTATTTTGCTCAGCCTTTCTGTCATAAGAAATTTCAGTAGTGCATGCACATCTGTCGGAATGCTGAAGGGGTACATGGTCAGGGATAGGTTGGTAAACCCTGCTTTAGTATGTAGGCCACATAAACAAATGGAATAATTACTCAAGTTACAAATGAAAAAGCATGTTGTGATTGCAAATAAGCAATAAAATATACAAGTGACCCAATCATGAAAGCAAAGAGTAATTATGAAGACAACACATATATGTCATTACATAAATAATATAAATTGAAGATAACTTATTGTACAATCAACAGTTATAAAATCCATCCAAAAATGTTGCCCAACAGGTTGAAGATAAAAGCGTAAAAGAGAGTTGCATCATGCCATTTAACAACATTTGAGTAACAAATTACCATAGGTACTCGAAACAGAAAAAGAGAGCAGTACTGTTATTAATAGAGGTATTATGAGTAACCAAAATATGGAATTCTGCCCAAGCTTGGGTCACTAAAACAGACGACCACCATAAGCACGTACCCTGATTTTTTCGCAGGCAGTCACCTGCCTACTGCGCAAAAAAACGCGAGCGAATGTTGCGTCATAGAGCGGTTTATCGAGACGATTGCGCAGCTGTCTTGGTGTTACTACTAGTACTTGGTGATTTAGTCGGTGGACTGCGCGCAGTAAGGAAGACGGCGGAGAATTTGCGTTACTTAATCAGAGGCGAAGTGACAACTTAGGTTTGCGAACACTCCGTGGAGAACAGCAGCGTAGCGGTTTTAAAGAGCAAATGTTGCCGAAATGTATCGGCGGAATTTTGCCGATATGATACATCGCCATATCGGCCGATGTATAAGGGAATGCCGATTGCCGATGTATCGGTCGAGCTCTACGAGTCAGCAACAGAATTTCTTTTCTGTTCAAGGCTTTAACCCTTCTTAGGATAACTGGGTAGTCCACTACCCAGGGGCTTGTATTTTTGTTGGTTTCATATACTTAGAAAAGTGCTGGAAACTTGTGTTTCCATGATTTTTCCTGATTTTCTGAGACAAATGGAATTGTGCCAGAGCTATTTTGCAAAAATGTCCTTAAAAGCCTATAAATAGAAATTTGGGGAACTCCACTACCAAGGATTTTCTGATGTGCAGCAAATTTTGTGCACCCTGCTACTGACATTTCAATGTGATTTTAAGTGCAAAATTTTTTGGCCAGATTCGACATCGGAAACCTTATATATCTGAAGAGTAGACCTTCATCATGACTTGATATGAAGAAAGAACGGATCTAAAACCCTCATGACGTTTTCTACGCACATATAAAAATGCCCCTCTGAAAAAGCAGATGTTTTGGGGAACAGTGTATAAAATTTTTATGCTGTGTGTGTTTCGCTGCACAGATACGATTGTTGTGAGATTGATTAAAAGTNGACGTCGGGAAGTCAAAAATAGTTGGTCCGGAAAGAANGGATGTCACTTGTCCTCGGAAAACGTAAATCAAATGTAGGGTTGCATAACGCCCTACATTTCCCGAATCATATAGNCTTAAGTTTTACTGAGCAGAGCATCGCAACCTGCAGCCTTCCAAGCCTTCATTGTTTAGACGGCGAGCGAGACTTCGGCTGCAGTTAGGTAATTTCCTCCCTTATTGCCGGGGCTCCCTCTTTATTTGGAAGGACCTCCTAGTTCTGAAAGTTCGTGTAGACTCTGTTACTTTTTCCAGAAGTAAGTTTCAGACTTTCAGGTGGTGATTAGTTGACAGTTCAGCACCCCTATTTGACACGATCGTGTTGCAGTTGACTGCATCGCCTTGAACTAATGACGCAAGCACAAGCGAAAGATGGCAATTCGGGCATTAACTAACAGGAAAGCAACCAGCAGCAATAGAACTCCCTCACTGAGTTTACTCTGCTTTAGGTTGCACTATCATTATATAGGTATAAGTGAACTACGATAATTCGCTTGTGGTGACAATCACAGTGACTTGTAACTTATGGGCACCATTTAGCGGTGACCATTTATTTACATGTGGCGCCATCTACCTGCCGCCACAATCGTCCAAGACTGATAGGAACAAGTCAGCTGACCTGAAACCAATGAGTGACCGTTGACCCAAAGAATCTTTCCCCCGGGTGTTCTTGTGCAAATCTCTGTGTTGGAAGAAAGTGTTGATGATGCACACCGCATTGTTGCAGCAGGACTCTTCTGTTGTCATTTACATCAGCATCACCAGGGCTAATCACACACTTACATAACATGGCGTCGTTCACAACGTTTGAATTGAGGTCTTCCGAAAAGGATCGTCCTCAGATGCGTATAGCGGGCGCAGCTTGGTACTTCCAATTATGGATAGCTTATGGGGTAGAGTGCCGTGAATATATTTTGAACGGAATCCTCTGCCTAGTTCCCAAGCGAGGTCCTCCGCGACGACCGTTGCGTGCTGGTTTTGATTGTTTTTGTGCATTTCATGTTAGTAACTGCCCCAGTCGCGTGACCAACACGGCAAATTTTGCGATGTCAGGGAATACCACGGGATGGCGTTGCTGCGGCCATATCCAGTCTAGTCTACTGCAGGCGCAGTCATGAAGCAACTACTACATTTGAATAGGAGAAGCTACGTTTGCTGCTGTCACTTTTCTTAACGGGACCGTGTGGACGATGTTATTGGTCCTTTCTGCTTCATGAAACCACCCATGTAATGTTTCCTAGTTCAGTTTAATTAAATCCTTTTCAAAAAGGCAAAACTTTCTATAAGAGTTGTTTTGTTTTGTTGATCGTCAATCAGTCTATAACAGGGTTCCCAACCTGGGGTACATGTACTCCTGGGTGCACATTTGCTTATTTGAAGGGGTACATTTAAGGTTAGCAATTGAAGGGAAAGGTGTTGATATATTATTTATTTCCAATTATTAATGCATATATCAGCGAATAATATTTTCAAAAATCATTATATACTTATTGTTAAATATATCTATGACTAGTCATGATAAAATATTTGCGAAAAGTGAACGATTAAATGAGTATAAACGAGTATGAAACATGTTGCAGTTTGGTACAGACTTGCACTCCCATCATCTTCTTTAACTTTGCGTTCCATGATCAAGACATTTTAGGCAGGCTTGTCCATGGAAATCCCATGGGACAGCACACATTTGTATTTCCCATGAGACTCAGAAACAGAATGAGAGTGTCAGAATGTTGCTGAATTGTCATACTTAGAATATACTTCTGAAATTTAAAGTCAATAAATTTTGTCATTCTGCATGTCTCTTTGTACATGTAGTCCTGTTTAGTAGATACTAAACCAAAATTTTCATAAATTTAATAATTTTAATTGAATTGTTTTCCATATTATTATTATTATAATGTAATGTGAATCCCATGGGATGGGACAGGTATAATTTGCCATGGGATGGGACGGGACAGATAAATATGTCCCATGGACAATCCTGATTTTAGGGGTAGATGCTCAGCTGTCGAAATGCTGTACATGGTCAGAGAAAAGTTGGGAACTCCTCTTCTATAACAAGCAGTTTGAGGTTTTCGGTGAGAAAACTAATCGCTTATGAAGCATTCAATGTAATTCTTGGCGATAGAGAAATCACACGTCGAAGAAAACACTTCGGAAAAGAAAGGCGTACTGCAAAAGCTCCCCATTATGCAAACATTCTTCAAAAATAGTACTACAGCTACAAGTGACAGCAAGCGACCTGTGTCAAGCATTGTTTGAAAAAGTTAAACTTAATTGATTTTTAAAGTGAGTGATGAAGACTTGTTTTACTTTGGGCTTAGAACGAATTGTAAAGAGTGAAGCACATAGGTTCATCTGTTCTCAGTGAGAACATCTGTTCTTTTTATAATTTTGAAAT
>JGI24021J15306_10002638_pt1 | contig 19615 bp, 15 predicted proteins | sample Ectturendosymbi1_FD_15306 | JGI IMG/M metagenome (IMG submission 15306)
CTCCAGCCGCAAGGCGCGGAGAACAATCAACAAACTCACTGGCAGGTTTGGACGCTCCTTTCGCCAGTGCCCCGTCTCGGCAAACACCATCGCCTTGTAACTCGTGAAGAACGAGGCACACAGGACCGGGAATCGCGAGTCCACCAGACTCATCAACAAGGAGCTGTCCGACCTATGGAAGATCCCTACACTTGAGGGTCATAGTATCTCTGACTCCTTCACACCAGAGGACCTTGATAACGCCCTCAAGCACCTGAAATCAGGAAAGCCTCCAGGATTGGATTCCATCTTCCCAGAGTTTTTACTCTACTCCGGGTCGGCTCTCAAACCTTGGTTTTGCGATTTTCTCATTTCCTGCTTGCGCCAACTCAAAATTCCATAGATCTGGAGAAGAGCACTAGAAGTTGCAATCCCTAAGCCAGAAAAGCCATTGGGAGACCCAAAGAGTTATCGTCCCATATCTCTGCTGTGAGTCCTTCGTGTGTCCCCTTTAAAATCCTCGAGAGACTCTTCTACGCTCGTGTCAAAGCAATCATTGACCCACTGCTCCCTCGAGAGCAGGCGGGCTTTCGACACGGGAGGTCGACCGTAGATCAGGTCACCCCGCTGAGACAGGACATCGAGGATAGCTTTTCGCTTAAAAAGAAGGCCGGAGCTGTGTTTGTCGACCTCACAGCAGCCTACGACACTGTATGGCACCGCGTCCTCACCTGCAAGCTGCTGCGATAGCTGCCTGATAGACACATGGTCCACATGATCATGGAGATGGTTGGCAGTCGTAGCTTCACACTTGCAACTGGAAACGGCAAAACAAGCAGATTACGACGCTTCAAGAACGGCGTCCCACAGGGATCTGTCCTGGCGCCCCTTCTCTTCAACATCCACATCTCTGACCTGCCAACCACCATCTCCAGAAAGTACCGTATTTGTTCGATGATAATCTGCAGTTGAACGAAGGTTATTTAAGCCTCTGAGACACTTTCGTGTACTAGCACCCACCCTCCCGGAATGACTCTCCCGAGAAGAGCCTGGGTCCGGCTTAATCGCCTCCGCACCAGTGTCGGGCGTTTCCACTCCTGCTTGTACAAATGGGGTATGGCCTTCTCTGCGGTCTGTGAGTGTGGCGAAGAAGAACAAACCGCCGACCATGTTGTCCTCCAATGTCCAATCCATCGACCCCCATGGACTGCACGGCCTGACGGTTCTGGACGATGAGACAATTGAATGGCTGCTCAACACCTGTCCGAAATCTAGTGCGGCCAAGCAGTGGTTATGAAGAACTGGCTGCAAAGATGAAAGTGAAACATTCCATTAAAGTACATACCTTCTACTAAAATAACTTGAAATCGGGTCACTGACTAAATCTTCGGAAAGTGACCTTTTATTGCGTGACCTCAATCCTCGGTTGTTGATCTGCAGTCTCTCCTGGAATGATCCGTCAAGAAAGGATTGAGTAAAGTCTTGTGTGTTTGGGAGGCATGCGAACATTCCTTGGGGAGCTGGAAGTAAACGAAGTTGTTCAAGTAAAGTTTTGGAAACATAATTAACATTGGCAAAAGTGATCACAAAGAGGAAACTGAACTGTCGCAGTTTATCAAACGAGTCGAGAAACATGCGGTTCAAAACTATCGCTCACGAACAACAACAACAACAACGAATCAGATGAATGGAAACTTGCAACTGAAGTAGTTCGCGTGAACGCGACCACTTCTGCCATTAACTCAGCTGCAAATCAACTCACAAGTAGTGACCAGGAAAGTCCCGGATGGTGATGATGTCACTGGGGGTTCTGGAAAGAAAAGATTAGGAACATCCACTTGTGTTACGTCACCACTGCCAAGGGAGGTGGTGCTGAGTTTGAAAAGTCCGGAAGTTGAATCATAAGTTGATCCAAGCTGTGTAGAAATGATTGTTTTTTAGGTTAAGCTAAAATGTTTCTGCAACATTGGCAGGTTACGGAATAGCTACCAAACCCATGATGACGCAACACAGACGTAACAAAACAACGACCTGCATACGATTATGACGTATCAGAGGCAAAGGTCACGGTTTTCCAGACGAGAGATCGAACACTGGTTTTGTTTGAAACGCCTGAACTTTCTTTACAGACGTTGTGCTTTGTTTTACACGTTTCGTTTCTTGATTTGCAAATCATGGCACTTTGCAGATAAGTATGCTGCAACAATCGCAGGCAAAAAATTCAACGCACGATTTCCCAACCGACGCATTTCTTATTGAAACACCGGCCCACCCTGTTAGTGGCACTTACATCAGAAGTGTTGCCAGAAATTTTTTAATAGGAGGGTTTGCGTTGGTGCAGGGGGTCTTGGCATTCTGAAGTTTTGGTGAATGATTTACATGTTAAAATCTGGGGGGCTTGGAGCTTTATCTGGGAGGGATAAGGTCACAAAATCCCCCCATGGCGACGTGACTGACTTACATCAAAGCAGTCCCAACAGTCAATTTCCTGCGGAACGGTCACAAGGTTGCACAGACAAATTCCTAAATCAATGTTCAGATCGCCGCCATCCTCTTCACACGCTCCACTGCATGAATATGACGGAGGCGACACGCATGATCGATCATAACTGATCCTGGCCTCATTCCATGGACACCGCTCGTCAACAATCGCTTCGCACGGCAATGGGGAATTCCCTGTTAAATGAGCTTACTTAATAGTTGCGAGTACCGGGGAGTAGAGTATAAAAAATAAAGTACCTTCGTCTTTGATTTGACTGATTTCATTGTAATAGATGAAACCTGATTTGCAAATACAGGATCCATCGCTTGGTTGGAATGCTCTGTTGAAGCCTGGAAAATTCATAACGGTTCATCAGGTTAATCGACTTCTTCAGACAAAGACATTGAGCAACTCATTTGACCTCCAGGTGTTTGAACTTACCCGTACAAGTACATTTCGTGGATCCTTCTCGGGAAGTAGCTGAGCTTCCACAAGGAAAGCAGGCGGATTGTCCAATCAGGTTGTTGTACATACCAACTGGGCAACTTTGGCAAACAGAGAACTCAGATCCAGCCTTGTTCCCATAAGTCCCTGCTGGGCAGGGGATCGGAAAACCTGTTCTACCGCCATCTGGTGTCACACCACCCTCTGGACAATAATTACCAAGGGGGCAAGGATTTTTTTGGTAATTACCGGTCCCTAAAGTAAAACATGCTGTTATTAATTTCCAGTCAAAATATGGCCAGTAGGCCATGTCTTGCGCATAACATATCACTAACCTTGAGGACAATAATATCCTGGAGGACAGGGCCTGCAAGCGTCCTCGGTGGAAGAGTTGCGGTAATATCCGGCCGGACAGATCATGCAGGATTCAGTCAAATTGCTCCGCAGACCGGATATGTTCAGAGGCTGGTATCCAACGTCGCAGGGAAGGGGATCTCCCGTTTCAGGAGGACAATAGAAAGGATAAATGCACAGAAAGGAAGTGGACGAATTTTCGGGACAGAAATAACCTGAAAACGAGGAGCAAGGAACAAGTCATGGATTCAGAAGTTATCGCCAGTGAGACCGGGTGCTCATGACGTCAACCTACCAGCTGGGCATGGGGCGGGGTCACTGGTGCGTTCACCGCAGTAGCTCCCTGCGGGACATGGGGTCTGCATGAAGGACCCCCCAGGACAGTAGTATCCCGGATTGCAGGGGATGCCGTTGATGTTGGGGGTATCTGCAACAGAGGATGCGAGGTTCGCGAGGATCAACTCAAATCAAAGATCAGCACTTGTTCTTTTGTTCGTTTAAGTCAACAGACGTTGGCAACAAACGAGATAATTAATAATAATTAATAAATCACGTGTTAACAACGAACTCTCAACGCATTCTAATGCAACAAATGCATTGTACGATATGCTGCAGCATTTAGAAATGAGCTGGAAGACAAAGATAAATAAACGTGTTGATACCGGTGATGTTTGGATCAGGGCAGTAATATCCAGGGGTGCAATCGGAGCAATCAGTAACGTTTGTGGCCCCGGTTTCATTGCGGAGTGTTCCAGCAGGGCACTTTTGTGGGGACTGACCACCTGGATAAACGCATGAAGTTAGTACTTGAACTGTACTTGGGTTCCACAACACAGGAACAAACTCACCTCCCAGGCAGTAATACCCCAGGGAGCATGCAGAGCCGTTGTAGTAGGTAAGGCCAACATCATTGCACCAGTAGCCAGGGGGGCAAGGGAGACACTCGATGTCTGATTTCGCGCCTGTGAATTGAATTGCGAGTTAATTTGCAGTTTACAGAAAAACTCCGCAGCTTCATCTCTTTCACAAACCTGGGGAGTCCCTGTAGGTGTTGGCCCGGCAGGGCTGGGGACCGGCGTCAGAGTTGCAGTCGGTTGTATTGACGCCGGGACAGAAATGGCCAACTGGACATGGATTGGAGACGGGATTTCCCCTGTGGCACCACTGGCCAGCAGGACAAAATTGGCAGTCGGACAACGAACTTCCGCCTGATTTAGAAAATCGCAAAAAAGCGAGAAAAAATTGACGCAACTGATTTCAATCAACAGAAAAACAGCATTTCCATAAAACTCTTGTTTTAGTTTTTTTCCGTTTGATGCGGTTTTACAGGGAAGTTATATACAAAAGATTTAAAATACCATATAACAAAGATGGCGACCATCACAGGTTCTTCCCTGATTACGTTATTTGTTTCACGGCATTTAAATGTGTTTTAACGTTAGCTTTCCCAGGGACACTTGGCATGATAACCTTTCTGTATTTTTCGGTTTCCTGGCAGACTGTTTATTTTGGAAATGCAAATATATTACCTCCCTCGTCGCCAAAAAAAACTATTATTATTACAAGCACTGCCTAAACGTTCTGAATAACATTTCACCTGGAAAACTTCTGAGAGTGTTGTCTGGACAAGGTTTGGGGTCAACAGCTCCCATGGGACAATAGTGCCCAGCAGGGCAAAGGCCGACGCAAGTCTCTCGGACGGGACATGGTATCAAATTAGTCGTATTTCCGGAAGGCGTGGAGGCCCGGGATGCACAAAAGTAACCTTCGTTACAGGACCCCTGCAAAGAAACAGTTCATCCCTCCTGTGCAAGCAGTCAAGATACGAACCAGGATGTCTTTATTGTCTTTTTCATTGAAGGAATTATTAAGAGTTCGCATAAACTCTGTCCGAAAACAAACATAGAAGTGCGTTCGATATTAACAAGGAAAACATAAATGCAGAGAGGTCCCTCCCAAGTAAATAAATCACTTGTGAGTTCGAAGGAATCAATTCCAACTCATTACTGCAAAAAGTCGGACAATTTACGAATGAGAAACATCAATGAGTTTTAATGTAACCTGTATCTTCCCAGCGGTACAGTACTTTCCAGGTGGACAGTCATGGCAAGCACTTGCTTCTTCTAAACCAACATCGGAGTCATTGGTGTATGTCCCGTTCGGACACAGGAGTGGGTATGGTGTTCCTGTGACAAAGAAATACTCAACAGAAACGCCAGTATATCCGTGGAATGAAGGCGTACCATACCACATCCTTGATTGCATACAAATTACTAAGTAAACTGCACAATACCAGGGCAAACAACGGCTGCCTCACCCTGCTCATTGTTTTCATTGTCTTACTTTGAAGAATCTTGTGCAACAAAACTTTCCACTTTTTACGTCACACTTACCACTGGACTTTTAGGCATCGCCCTCCACAGGTTCGGTGGTCGCCGAACTTGACAAATGTATCGACAAAGTGCGACATTGCAGGAATATTGGAACGCTACTGAGACGAGCACAAGTTAAAGCGAGTTTGTCAGTTGTTCATTATGACGAAACATTCATTGCATTGTTTAATTTTCCCCAGAACCGGATGCGGATGGTGAAGATCCGCGACGTCGCTCGCGAATCACACGACAAGACTTTCCAGGTACTCCCGATCAAACGTCCACGCGCGCATCAAGGTACTAACAGTTACCATGGTGATTACGGTGAAAAGTAATGCTTTTTATTTTGACGAATTCAAGCACGGCACGATTTTTTTGAGACCGATTAAGTAACGCTTGCTTTCTTGCAGCCGAACATGAAAAAAACCAAACAGTTTTCTTTGAGATCCTGTTGGAGTAAATTAGTCACGTGACAGCAGGTGTAAGAAAGGAGCGAAGACCTTTTGAGGCACAAAACCCTGGCCATTGATTTTGCAAAAAACTTTTTTGTTTTTTTATGTCAAAGCTTCACCTGACATTGCTGTTTTACTGAATAGCACTGTTTGTCATCGCACAACGCGCACCTTCCGTAGAGGCAAAAATAACAAACATAAATAATTTCAATTTCTTGCATTATAAAAAAAGTTGATGCAAGTAGAAGTGTTTAAAGCTGATGCCACTGGATGCCTGTGTTTAAAAGTGAAAAATCCGAGATAAAAATACATCTGTGAATCCGAAAAACTTCATGAGTATTGAGCAGTTTGCAAATGATGAAATATGATTGAATCAAACAAAATAAAATGCTTAAAACATGTAACAAATATTCCGCCATCAATAGAATAAAACCTGTAGTTGTTATTTCGTTTTTGATTTTATACGAAAAGATTATTAATGGTGACCCAGCTATGTGGTGATATAATTATATGATATGAGATGATACAAACATATGATAAGCGGTGATTCAATCGCACGACACGCAGTGATGCAATCACATGATATGCAGTGATGTGATCACATGATATGCAGTGATGCGATCACATGATATGCAGTGATGCGATCACATGATATGAAGTGATGCAATCACATGATATGCAGTGATGCAATCACATGATATGCAGTGATGCAATCACATGATATGTAGTGATGCGATCACATGATATGAAGTGATGCGATCACATGATATGAAGTGATGCAATCACATGATATGCAGTGGTACAATCACATGATGTGCAGAGATGCAATCACATGATATGCAGTGATACAATCACATGATATGCAGTGATACATTCACATGATATGCAGTGATGCAATCACATGATATGCAGTGATACAATAACATGATATGCAGTGATGCAATCACATGATATGCAGTGATGCAATCACATGATATGCAGTGATGCAATCACATAGTCGCAACGTCATCTCCGAACTGAGTTTCGGGTTTGGTAGAAGTTTGAAATGAAACGAGATAACTCTGTGAGTTGGATGAATTGAGAAAAAATGTCGGTAAAACCAGGGATAAGATTTCTTTTTTGCGTTCAGTACCATTCGTCTGCAGTGAGTTATGAAACTCTGTTACTTCAAATGTTATTGCAGCTGCTTTCATAAAGCAACAAAACTGATGATAATACGAACGATGCAAACACGAGATCAGGTACGTTTTAATGCAATCTAATTGATTTTCAGGTTAGGATTTTGTGATGAAAATGCAATGATGAAAGAAAGACTTCTTATGGGAAATTTGTTTAATGAGGAATCGTAAAAGTTTGGGTTAACATTGGCTGCGGAGCCGCTGCAGTGGGTCAGATATGTAGAGCTTGAAAGTTAAACGTGACGTCACAACAACGTAACGTTAAACGTTTCTTTGCAGAACAACAGCGAAAAAGTGTTGAGCGTTGGCTCGGGCGGCCGGACGCTATGATCGACTGTCGTGGTGTGATGTATGTTACCAACCTGTCATGTCAACTGTCAGTCTGCAAGTAAATCAGTTGTATTGAATCAAATCACGCAGCAAGAATGCACCAAACACTATAGACGTATATATTAACTGTAGTGAACGAGATAAAGTCTTTTCAAAGTATGATCTGATACAAACTACATACTGCAGGTAATGTGTTACAAAAACTTCACGACAATTGAAAAGGAAAGCTCCATCCAACACGTGACAATCTACCTTGAGGGCAATACGAATGTGCAGGACACAGTGTCTCGCCGCCTGACAGGAAGTCCTCGCAATAAAATCCTGGTCGGCAGTCGATGCAGGAACACTGTCCGGTGGAAGGTTGGTACGTTCCTGGGGGGGAAGACACATTTTTATGCTTTGAACCAATAGAAGGTCAAAAACCGTGAAAACGCACCAAAATTTCGGAAAATTAATCTTACCCGTTGCACATGGGACTGGGCCAGAAGAGCCCTTAGGACAATAATGTCCCACCGGACACTGGTATTGGTTGGGCACAGTGTTTGAACTATTGCCAGGACAATAAAAGCCACAGTAGCACTTTGCAGTTGCTTCAGAAAGACCAGCGGTCGGGCAGAAGTAACCCTGAAAGTTAATAGATTTTATTTCATTGAATGCTTAACATTTCAAATACTACAAAAAATACATAAAAATCTGTTGGTTTGCGTAAAAAATCTGTTAATTTGTTAGCATATTTATTTATTTTTAAAAAATGTGCAAGATTAATTTTCACAAGCATAAAAAACTCTGTTCTGCGCAAACATTTTCACAAGAAAAAAGTCTGCATTGCAAATTTTAAAACTGATGTGTCAAAAATTGACACTAACGGGATTTCCAGCGAGTTGGACAAAACTAGAAGTAAATCATTATTATTGATAGAGCTGACGTAGGTGACGTGTTACACGGCGTCCAAATATTCTGGAAACGTAGACAACAAACACTGCGACAGCCAATGACTTGAATGAAAAGTTTGAAGCTTCGAAAAACAATCGTTCCGATCGTCTCGAACAAATGTTTCTCAAAACGTCCGATATGATTTAAATAAAATCATCAGTTGTTGCATTAATGATCTAATACAACTTTGAAAGATCTCTTAGATTTGACATGTATTCCTAAAATAGTTACTTCGTGCGGTTATGACACGTCAGTATAACCTGTAAAGTTGAAACCAAATAAAAGGTTTCGATGGGATTCTCCAAACAACTGGTTGTGCATTCGCGTTCAATTAGTTTAATATGTGGAGGAATAAACAATTGCTGGCGCCCAGGAAATATTCTCGATCTTTACACAAACTAATGTTTCAGCAAATTGCATTCTTTGATACGAAGGTTTTTTGTCAAAGTACATTCACAGCAAAACACGTTTGACACATTTGCAGAATGATCATAAGATTTGCTAAGAGTTGTTTCGAAACATTCTGTGCATTCACAAGGTCAACTCAACCATCGCAACATTTCAAAATAGAGTCTTATTTTTTAGAATTCTTCAAAAAAGTTGAAATGCATTGCAGTCTTCAAAGAGTTATAAATGTGTTGTGTTCTGATGAATGAGCAAACCGTGAATAAAGTACGTACGAAAATGCGGACTGAAATTATTTAAATATGTTCAAATCTTTGCTATGAACCATTGCAAAGTTAATTAAGTTTTTAATTTATCCAAACATTGTCATATCGGCTAACTACTGTCTCGACATTAGGTTATAAAAACGATTAACAACTCTGCAACAAACATCGTAAGGAAACAATCAGTGGAAGGAGCAATGGTAATAAACGAAAGGTCACGCGCCATACCGGGGGACAAGGGGAGCAGTCGGACTGGGACGTTGCCCCTGTTACGTTTCGAATTGTTCCTCGAGGACAGAGCTTAGGGGTAACTGCCCCTGCTTCGCAATACCTCCCGGTGGGGCAAGGTCCATTGTTTCCATCGTCAACTGGTGCTGGGGAAGAACTCCCACCCAGGCAAATATACCCGGCCTGACAAACACCTGATTTGAAGTAAAACAATAAATTGTTCATTGTGTTGTGATACGACGACGCACATTTGTTGTTCAGTTGCGGCTTTTCATGTGAGATTCGAACACACAACAGAAAGAACGCCAAGTCTACAAGTGCAACGGGCAAGTAAAAATAGAAATTCACTGCTCGACCAGGTTCACTCTATTGTCGCTTGTGCGTAGCTGCTTTTTCTGAAGTACTTGCTGACTGCGCGCTCTAGGCATTGTGAAGTGATGCGCCGTCACAAACGTCACCGTGTACGCTGCTTCCATTCAGTGAATTGCAAAGAGATAAATATTCCGCAGCGGATCCTTGAGAATCAACGACGGATTTCTCGTTCAGCGAACCCGGAACAGCTGACGTCACCTGTGCTTGCTTCATGCACCAGCGGACACGGTGACCAATTGTGACGGCGCATGACGTCACAATGCCTAAAGGGCCGGCATTTATCAAAGTTCAACAACGATGATGCATGATGAAACAAACACTTATCAAAGTTAAAAAAATAATTAAAAATCAACACTCATCACAGTTCAACAAAAATTTATGCATAATGCCATCAGCACTAGCTTCGTAAAAAGCCAAGTCCATTGAAAGATTTTTGCCAACCATTTGTTTTGTCATTTCCGGTTTGGTTGCAGAAACGTCCAGGAGAGCACTTGAGACAGAAGGAGGAGTCCCCGGAGCCGGTAGCAGGATTGAATGTGGATACTGGGCATGGAGTGGGTGTTGATGTGTTCAAAGGACAGTAATGGCCTGAATAATAATGGCCTGTTTATTAGAAGAACACGGGAAACTGTTACGTCACAATAACTTGGGCTATTTTGCAAAGTTTTAATTATATCATAAACAGATGGTGCTGCAGCGCGTGTTTAGCCAAGACATGAGCGAACCACGCCATTGGATATCAGTGATGTCATCACAACATCAATGAAGCTGTTATAGTATCAGTGATGTCATTACCGCATTAGTGAGATCATCACAGCTGAGGAAAAAAACAAAATACGGGAGGGAAGGATTATAGGTTTTGGTCAACATAAATAAGAAACGGCCAAATGCCTTATATTTGATCGTGAGGGGTCCACAGGCAACGCTACCCAGGGTTGCTGGGTTGGAGATAAAATATCTGACTCCGACCTTTGCAAAATTCCCGACTCCGACTCCTTAACATAAAGTGAATGAAACTTGGGTGTTAAAATCAATGGAAATCGTGGTGCACAGCAAGAAATCTGTTTCAACAAAGTTTCAAAAGAAATTGTACAAATTCAACAGGAATTCCAAATTTAGTAGTGTGGTCTAAAAAATGATCCAACTGGACATCCGGAGTGGGAATTGGACAAAAAAGTCCGACTCCGACTCCCAGTGTTGTCAGGAATCGGACTTCGACTCTACACAAAACCTCCGACTCCTCACGAATCCGCAACCCGGATCATAACCGCTACTAGTAGAAGACACTGTAGTGTGTAACATGTTGAGTCAAGTCTCAAATAAATCCATATTTGATGAAGCGATTGAATCACAGATATCTAGGAAACTTACGATATCTTGTTGCAAACAGCACTTGCGGATTCAACGCATGAAGATAAAGAAATGGCAGGTAAAACTAAGTCACCAAATGCTGGTCAGGAAGTCTTCTGTGAAACTTCTTCCTAGCTCGCCGCCATGTCCTTCTTTATGTTCATTTAAACATAAGCTGACTCGGAATTCTTAACATACCCGCAATGTTTGAATAAGCCATGCTGGAAATGTTGGTCTCGATTGTGAAATGAACTTTGTTCATTCATTTAAAACCAATTATGGAAGCGATTTGACAAAACTTCACGGAAATAATTCGTTGTTTAAACCGTCGCAAACACAAACATGAAAGATTAGATGAGAATTTACGCGAACAAACCTTTCGGACATGTTTCAAGTGTGGAGGTGTTGGTGCTGGGACAGAAAGCTCCGGAAGGACAGAGATCGCACGACGATGCCCCAGCAGAAGGGGCGTACGTTCCAGGCTCACATGGGATGGGTCGCAGGGTTCCAGGTGGACAAAAGAACCCCACAGGACAGGGGTACCCAGTGCTGTCGTCGGGGGCGGATGACGTTGCACCAGAAACACAAAAAAATCTGCCAAGGGATGACAAGCATTGAATGAAATTCCGACTTCAAATATCAAGATGCAAATGATGGAAACGATAAAGTAAATAGATTGAATGGGAAAAGTGGGCAATTTAGTGAACATGTTGCAAGTGTTACAAGAAAAGTGACAAGCCTGTGAGGAAAATTATACAAAGTAAAACGCTGTCGAGAATCTGGGTGTGAAGTCGTCTTGATCCACAGCAAACTAACTCAGCTTTTTAAAATAACTGCGCTGGTGTATTTTCAGTTTGTAGTTTTGACAAAACAGGCCGTTTTTCGTTAATTAGGTTTCTTCTTGTTGTTTCAAGGCACAACATGAATAAAAAACGCTGAGAACAAAATCTATTCACAGCTTGTCGCAAAAGCTGCTGTCAAGAAAATAAGGTTTGCAGCATTTCTTGGTTTCACGGAATGAGGCTGTTTTGCATCAAAGAAAAAAGTGCGATGTTTGCGGAAAAGCAAATTTTCCAGAAATTCAGTTTCAAGTTTGAAACAAGCAAAAAATCAAACTCACCCTGCATCGCACTCTGGAGCAGTCATTGCTTCAGTCAATGCTGACTGGTTGCAGTATCTGCCTGGTGGGCAGGGGAGGCAATCTGACAAGGTGCGACTTCCATTGTTAGGGTTGTATCTACCAGCTGGGCACTTTCTAGGGGGATCAGGTCCGGTGCAGTAATATCCAGGGGGGCAAATGCTGTTCCCACTCACTGAATTGAACAGAGTCCCAGTATGAGCGAGAAGTTTCAAAGAAACTCAATGAACAAATGTTGTTTTTCACTTTGCACGTCATCTAACTTGCTCATTTCAGTGCCGACTATCAATCTCATTTAACTGTCATCACTGATGTCGAACATACCTGGGTTGGATGGGTCAACACATACCTGGGTTGGATGGGTCAACACCTTCAAAATACGGATCGGGGCGTTTTGCGCCCCCAGAGCAGTAGTACCCAGGAAAACAATCACCACTTGTAGAGTTCGATCCTTCCAAACAGTATTTTCCTGAAAAAATGATCGAATTATGAATCCAGGGCAGATTGGACTCCACCATATTTTTGAAAATGAGTTGAATGTTTGGTTCACATATCTAAAAAGCTGAAATTATGAAATCACGAAACACATGAAACAATACAAAGTAATGTAATAAACTGCACAGTGTTTACAGTGCAACGAAACACAGGTCGTCATATGTCTGCTTTGAAAGACAAATATCAAGTGTCTGCGCATGAGGACAATAGATGCATTGTTCTTTGCGAGGTCATGAACCTGACTGCAGCAAAACCAACCGGAAAAGGTGGTTCCCCTGTTGCTTGGTTTGTGCGAAGGTCATGAAGCGTCAATGGGACCATTGTTTACCAAACATTATGAAAGTATTAGAAGACTTTATTGCGCACGAACAGAAGGTGTTGTGCGGTTGCCAGGAAACGGTCAAAAGTTTGAATTGTAAACATGTTTTAGAACCACAGGCGTTCAAACCCCAGGTTGTTGAACACATTCGACTGAGTAAACTAAAATCTTAACCAAGGGCCATTTGAAGACACTTTGCCCCAAAGATCACCATTGCTCAGGGTGAGATCATTCACTCATACCACACATCTGTAAGATTTGGTTTTATTGTTACGCTACAATCGAAACAAAAATGACTTTTTACGTAACTTTTCTTTGATGTCCAGAGGTAAGCATGAATGAGTTATTGGGTTCATTCCGTCAAACGATGGTCTTATTCGATGCGGAGTTAGCTCCTTAATGTGGGGTAGTTGCTGTAGCAACAGCGGTAATGTTGTCTGCTATCATTCCACGCTAGCGTACCACTTTTCATCAATGATAGCTGATTATGACAAACCACGTAACATTCAAGTTGTCTTTCCAGCCTAAACCTTAGTGCTACGGCAGTTACTGACAACACCAGCAATGCTGATGAACTCTTGCACTGCTACAGTACTGAAGCAAACATTTCTTTGTTTTCTCCAAAGTTTCATTGATGACGTCACATCAGCAACACAATGCAAGTCGCTGGTAGTGGTGAAAAGGTCAGTGAAGTCAAAACGATAAGTTGCTGTCTGGAATGTTTGGTAGTTTATTTTCGATTTCATCGATTCATTCTTTAAACATCTTGGCTGATGTTATTGCACTTGATCGCATGCGGCCATTTTTCATTATCTCATAATGTTCTTTAGTGGAGAACACAGTCTCCCAGTGTTTCACTACAAAAATCAACATCAACAGCGAATATTCGATAAACACTGACCTGCCGGACAAGTGATGCAACTGGTGGCGTCGATGCCCAATCGGGTGGGGTCACTTCTGTAGGTTCCGGGGTTGCAAGCTATAGGGGTGTTGGTTCCCGCTGGACAGTAAGATCCTAGGGGACAACGCTCACGCCTCAAATCACCTGAATGCATTTCACGCGTTTACAAAATCTGCAACAAATGCCCAAAACCGTATTTTTTAAATGTGACATTTTGCTGCCAACACACCCTGCCTGGATACATCAGCGATTTTATCCTTTTGTTGTTTCAACATTGCGATATATTCCACACATTGCAGGTATATTCCACACATTGCAAGTATATTCCACACATTGCAGGTATATTCCACACATTGCGATATATTCCACACATTGCGATATATTCCATACATTGCAGATATATTCCACACATTGCAGGTATATTCCACACATTGCAGGTATATTCCACACATTGCAGGCAGACGGACATAAAAATCACTTCATTTCTGACAACTGCGGGTAAAACGTTAATGGCAATGGTCGTCGTGGTTTCAGCAAAAACTAATTTGTATTAACACAAAAGTACCGGACGTCAAGAGACACTTTATTTTATGATGAAATAAAAAACACCGTTTGCAATCTCATTGAAACGTCATAAAGCAACCTCCCACCGTCAGTTGGGTCACAAATATATCCCTCGGGGCAAGTGATGCAGTCGGACATTCCTTCGCTGGGCTGGTACTCCCCTGTCGGGCACACAGTTTCATTTGATGACCCGTCTGGACATTTGTGGCCAATAGAACAAACAAACTGAGGTGACACGTCTCCACCCGGACAATAATATCCGCCGGAGCAATCCGCTGTAGGTTGTGTGTTGTTGCTCCCTGTAAAGTCATGCGTAGGTCGGCGTCACCGTACACGTCATAATAGTTGTACAATAAATAAACAATTGCCGGTAATTTTTTTCTGGCATGGTATAAATTTATGTGATGGCTTCGTCCTTGATCTCAGTCTTTTCGCTACATTTTTAAGAAAATCAAACAGCGGTAAGTTCACGTTGTTCGACCAAATTCTAAAATTTTGTTTCCACGAAGATTAAAGAAGTTAAGAAAACTTGCTTGAAAGAAAGTTCAACAGGCTTGCCGCGTAAGAACTGAAATAAAGTGGCTTGACTTGTGAAGTTTGGTTTTAAGGCTAACACAGAGTTCTTGTGTTTGTGTGACTAATCGCTGTGACTGAAGGATAGTCGTTATGAAGAAATACAAAAGCAAGTTTACGTGAAAAATATGGAATAAAAGGAAGTGGTTTGGGAGGGAAAACGCAAAAATTAAGTTTTTTTTAAATTAAATATTGAATAACTCTTGCAAAAAGCAAACAAAGAAACAAATCTAAAAGAATCATTTTGTTTTAAAATGTCCACACACCCGGCATTGAAACTTCGGATCAAGCTAATGATGGAAAATAAATATAAGGCAAGTACACAGAGTGTAGCCTCAAACTATTTTATTATTTGAGTCTATGTGTGTGTGTGTGTGTGTGTGTGTGTGACGGAATTGTCAAAACAATCACAATCAGAATCAAAAGTTTAACAAGTCGTCCACGAATTTACCTTCACAGTAACTCCCAGGAGGGCACGGTAAGCAGTAGGAGATGTCTTCATTGGTGCGATTTGCGCTGAAGGTTCCAGGGGGACAAGGTTTGGGTAGAGGGGTACCGCTCTCGCAGTAATAGCCAGCAGGGCAATCTTCTTCATTTATTCGTGTGCTGTGGGAAAGGAGTGACAGGTAGCAACAAAAATCAAGCTACTGATGGCGTGAAAACGGATGAAGTCAACGGAAAGACTTTGTTTAGGAAGTAACTGCAGATATATTAGAATATTTGAAGATGTCATTCCTGGCCATTTTACAAAAATCAACTGATGCACACGAGACACCGAACAGGTCACGTGACAGTGCTCACCTCTGAAGAGCGCAGTAGTATCCTGCGGAACAGTTTCCCTCTGGTTGGTGCATTCCATGTTTGGGACAGTATTGGCCCAAGGGGCAGGGGACAGGCCAACGCGACTGCTTGGGACAAAACGTTCCTAAAAATCGTTTGTCAGATGAAGGCAGGTTAGCCAAGGAAAGTAAACAAACAAAAAACAGAAAAACGCGAAATTGATGAACAAGTGTTTACATTTAAAACTGAAACACTGGACTTACCCGGGAAACACTTCCCGCCGAACGTCACGTTGCACGTGTTGTTGCTGCAAGGGAAAAAATAATTGTCAATCAGAAAAACACGCCTGTGTTGAGAAATACACTCAAAATAATATCTGGTAGTGTTGTGGGTTTTGCAGACATTTTGGACGGTAAGTTTGTAAGTTTATCTTAAAAGAAATGTTGATAGAAAGGAAATTAATTCAGAATCAATCCCTCTTGAAATGGGTCTAGCAAACGCGTCACAAAGAAAAACGACACGATGACGTCAGCCATGAAATACCCCTCACCTCCATGCTCCTGGGGCAGGTGCTTTCGAAGGTGAACCCCCCGAGCAATAGTACCCAGGGTCGCAGGGGCCAGTCTCAGCAGCGTTCCCAGTTCCCTCGCAGTACATGCCGGGAGTGCAGGACTCGCAGCTACCGATGCCTGGCTGAGCTGGAAAATCAACCAAGCGCATAAGTGTAGAGTTGTTTCGGAAGGGCGTGGCTTGGCCCTCTTTTATTGGTTCCAATCATTTTATTGGTTCGTGCATTGGGCCGTGTTGACGAAGGTCACCAGAAACACTTCCAATTGTGATGTCACAGAAAACAGAAAAACGTAAGAATGTCGAAGGGGGTGAATGTTGTGAGTCACAGTTGCATCGGATTATAAAATATTGAGAACTTAGACAAGATTTTTCACGGATATGATTCGGACAATTTCATATCAGACCTTTCCTTGCCCATGCCCGCTATGGGTGCCAAGCAAATTCCTCAAAGATTGATTGATTATTTAGTACTTGGTGTAGACGAGAGCGACACATCACGGAGGGTTGGAGACGACGTCACCAAATTGGCTTGAGCCGAAAGTTTTGTTGGAACAACGGAATAGCGTCTTTCAAAAAACTTACATATGTGAAAAATAGAATAATTGACCAGCGCGGTGATGACGTCAGACAGAACGAAAAGCATCTATGAATGGACGACTCTGCCCAAGAAACTGAACATATTTCTAATGAGACTTTCTGTTGAATACTTAAACTTTGCGTCTTCCGCTGATAAAGTTGGCATGAAACGAAAAATCGTCAAAGATACCTGTTTTGTTGTTGAACGTTCCAGGGGGACATGGAAACTCAGTGGCATATTTTGTTCCAAGTGGACAATAGTGGCCAGCTTTACAGGGTTCGGGGACCACCGTGCCTCCATTGCAGTAGTAACCTTGAATAACAAAAAGTGAACCTATTCAAAGTGAGGGATGATTGAAGGAAATGCGAAAATGGTCAAGAAATTCAGACTAAAGGTCAAGTTCCGGGAAGCAAAAACCCCGCAGGAAATGTCTTGTCATGGCAGAGAGTCAGAATATGGAAGCTTTGCTTCGACGAAACCGTCATTGGCGTTTCAAATTTTTATTGATATTTTTTCAAAAATCAACATATCAATCACTGCAATGTCCCCACAGCGGTGTATTGAGGGAGGGTGTGATCCACAAACTTATTCCAAACAGATAAGACGCAAAACAATAGAAGTGGTAGAAGTTATAAGATGGGCGTTCAGTGTTACCTTCTCTGCACGAATCGCACATTTCAGCTCCAGGCCGGTCGGAATATGTGCCAGTTGGACAAGGCTGGGCCAAACCTCTTGGACACTGGAAACCAGGTTCACAAGGGCCACCGGCACCCTTTATCAAAAACGCATTTATTAACATTAAAAGCACAAACAGTTTCTGTTTGCATAGTCTGAACAAAGCAATGTATCCAACACCGTTTTTTAACCAAAGTTAACTTCGAAAAACGGTGAAGACACGGCTTTGCACCAGTTTCCATCGCATGGTGGAAAACACACTGCGTGAAGCATTTATTTAAAAAAATTATGGCACATCTCTAGTGTTTCACAGAATCAACAAAAACTGAAATTATAGATTTTTCGTTTGCGTAGTTGCAATGTTTTCATTTCGACAAAATGCCTTTCAATGGCTCATCACCACAAATAGCCGGTTATTATCATCATCAATGATATATGTAAAAATGCAAGAACCACATTAAAATACTCTGTGGTTAAAAAAAGAATGCCAAGATTCTTGGACGAAAGTAAGCAAACTTTTATCGCAAAAGATCTTAGGCAAACTTTAAATGCGCCATGAACAAAATTCATATCTTTAACAAAAGTCACTACTTAACATTTGTGGTCGCCATCAGCCTGAAACAAACGAACATTTCTCAAAGAGTTTATCAAAGAAGTAGCGTCTTCATTTCTGTATTCCCGGTAGTCGAATGGGAGCAACGTAAATACTGGGCATCAACTAGCAGCTTTAATATTAACTCCTCAGTGTCACTCAGATGTAATTTCATATTTCAGTGATTTTGAACCAAGGGGTAAGTACCGAAAATTCAAAGAAAACTTAACATAACGTTCAGCAAACCTTAGACCGGGACTTTGCAACTACTCACCACGTTGGTGTTGTTATTCGGATGAGAAATGTCGACCCCTGAGATACAGTTGAACCCCGGGGCGCAGGGGTCTGTCACATTCGATAAACCAGGAGATGCACAAAAATATCCAGGAAGGCACTGAGTGCATTGCGACAGTTGGCTGAGGCCATATTCCGGATTAAATGTTCCTGGAAAGAAAATATTTCAGATAAAATTATTTGAGTTATTTTCGCAGCAGTTGATGTCTCATCCGGTCAAAGAGGAACTTTGCTTCCGCACCACACGCGACCTGTGAACTACTGTATATCATGAAAGACGACATCTACTGGAGGTATCTGATACCGCAGGAAACGGTTTTGCAGCACTGCAGAAAACGGTTTTGCAACACTGCAAGAGCATTTCCCTTACAATCTATTTATATCTCTGGTGGCACGACCTGTTTTTGTGCGAAAACCAAACCGGTCTTTCAAGAGAATGAACCGAACGTATCTTTTTAAAAATAGAAAATCTGTCAAAATAAATCCACTCAAACCGCACACGGCCAGATGCGGCAATTTGCTGGGAGCGCTTCATGTCGATAACTATTCGATATAAAACAATTCCGAACACATGAGCACCAAAATTATGACCTTTGTAAAACACGTACCTGCAGGACAATCGAACCAATCCAGTCCAGTTCCCTCTGGACAGAAATGCCCAGGTGGACAAGGGCTGGGGTTGATTTGCTGGTCATAGCAGAACCAACCAGCAGGGCAGGCCAAACACTGGAGAGCGTTGCTCACATTGGAGTAGGTCCCATTCACACAGGGCTGTGGGGAGGACGACCCAGCTTCACAGCTGTGACCGGGGGGACAATCATGTTGAGTGGGAGTGCTTGCCCCTCCGTCGCAATAGTATTCTTCCCAACAAAGCCCTGAACATAAACATTGTTGATTAAAATGTCAACCAAACAAAATTCATTTTTTGCAGCTGAACATCACTGCGCTACAGACATTAGAGCAGCAGCTGTCATGAGGTTTGATATGAAGTGAGA
>JGI24021J15306_10002639_pt1 | contig 19606 bp, 10 predicted proteins | sample Ectturendosymbi1_FD_15306 | JGI IMG/M metagenome (IMG submission 15306)
TTGTTGAAGATCAGGTCTCTCACTCTCCTGGAACAAAAACGGGCAATGATGGTGGGTAGAGGGTTGTCTTTATTGCATTTACTCAACCGGTGGGAGACACTTATGTCATCCTTTTTTACGTTGACGTTGAGCTTCTTGGCAGTAGCTACTACCAGTTCATCGGTGTTCTCATGCTGAGACTAGGCCAGGCCCTTGATCTCAAGACATTCCCTTCGGCCATACTGTTCGGGACTGTTGATGGTTCTCTGAAGTGGTCTTCCTCAGTTCTTGAACAGTTCTCTGGAGTTCCTTGTTTTCAGACGGAAGTCTGACCATCTCACCATCAGTTTGTTTAAGGTGATTTTTCATGTCCTCATATTGTTTTTCAAGAAATTCTTGACTTTTGCGTAGTTCACGAAACTCTTTCACCAGTTCTTGCAGTGAAGATTCTGTGGACTTGTTGTTGCTGCCCATCCTGTCTGTGAGCTTGTCAAGCTTTTCAGCAATACTTTCCAGATTATCTCGCGACGTTTTCTTGCTTCTTGTAGTCATATTGATTGGTACAAATTACACTGGTAATATTTTAAACAAAAACTAACAACCTTTGTTGAACTGGATGCTAACACATATTCTGTAATGTGCTATCTGCTATGGCTACGCATTTTTGTACTCTTGTATTATTCGATTGTGCTTGTGATATGGACCACGAGTCTTTGTTGAACTGGATCAATGGTAGGCCATAGGAGATCAACGATCCGGCGAACTTGAAAGCTTGCATTCCCTAAGGTATGTCTAAACTGAAACTGGGTCATCACGCCTCCACTTGGACTTAGAGGGAGATAATCCATACCACCCCGTCAGTTTCTGCGGCAGGCGTGCTGTGGTGACCTAATACTGTTCGAACTTCGCACATTATTAAGTCACTACCAGGGGTGTAGTGGGGCGGGAACGCGTGGGAACGGCGTTCTCACATCTTTTTCACGTTTTGCTTTAAAATGTGTTTGAAGCTGTTTTAAAATGGTTATTTTTTGGGTGCGTTCCAACACCTTTCTTGTTAGCACTACATCCCTGGTCACCACAGTACGCCTTTGAAAAATAAAAATGTTACAACTATCAAATATGATAAGTAGAAAATGTTGCAACTATTAATATTAAATTGGACTCATGATGCAAGCACCCCCTTGGCTAGGCTCCTGGAAGTAAGTGGCACGAAGCATCTCGTTGTCTGTGACAAAGCGGAGAGATAAGTGAGCCTGCTCCACGTGATTTTTATCAGATGTCTCGTCCGCTAATACATAGATGTACTTCATGCTTGCCACATCTTTTAACTTTTTATTTTAAATTCGCGAGGAAAACAAACTGATTGTATCTTGTTTTGTGTATGACACCTGATGTGCGAAGCACTGAGGGCAGCATTCTTAAACGAGTCAGTTGTAGCTTCAACAACAGCATCTAAACGGGGTCTCAATGCAACTCTGAAAACCCCGTCATTCTCATCAGGTTCGTCAGTGTGAAAGCCAACACTATTCTGTGATCACGTAGCCGTAGACGTGGCTCCTGATGACCGCAAACCTCAACAATCTTGATAACGTGTCTCAGTCCCACTCTGATTTGATCTGTGATTTTCTATGCTTTCGGAAAGCATGCTCACGCACGCGTTTCCTTCATTTTGGAAACGTTTAAAAAATATATCAAACCTCGCTGTGCAAAGCTGGTGGTATAATGCGCATGTTGGATGCGAATTGTAATCTTCTTTCGCTTTTTATTCAATTTGTGTGCGCTGATTTAAACAAGAGACCGAGGGCTTCAGCGCTTAGACCGACAAAATAAGATGCGAACGCGACACATGATTTTAAAGGTACTCGTTGATGGATTTTTCTGCAGCTTAGCGATTTGAACTCCGCAAGCCATCGCATTTAGAAATAATGTCGCTTCTGGAATCCTATGATCACTACCGGAATATTCTGCGGAGACGAAAGAGTCCAGCTATTTAGCAATAAAGTCTTTCAGTCACCTTCGCGCAGAAAACATCACACAAAGTTCCAATNTCATCAACCTTATGCGTGCGTACTTAGTGAATTCGCCGAAACATTGCCGGTACCAGTTCCACCAGNTGCTCTTTGCTGCTCTTCAATTACTATTCTGACAGTGATCAATAAAACGTTTCAAGGCTGCTCACCTTGATCTGTTTCATCCGAGAATGAAAACCTTTGTCCATCTTCACCTGTCACTTTTTGCGGACTAAAGTACAGCGAGCAATCGATTAACAGAACAAGGAGTACATCAGCAGCTAGCGGTAACTTGGGTCGCCAATCCAGATGGAACAAAAATACCAAAAGGCTTATTTATCGAAATATGCCATTTACCAAACAAGCTGAAACAAACCGACGGCTGTCAGTTTTGAATTACCCGAACGAGTAATGGCAAAAATTTAATGTTTCTATGGAAACAAACCTACAATTATTGCATATAAAGGAACAAACAATTGTTAATCTACAAAAGTACCATCTTTTCTTATAGAAAATGCTTAATAAAAAGTATCCATAAGCGTTTGAAACAATATAATACAGGTTATAAAAAATCAAATATGCACCATATCATAGTTTTCATTATTTTGAATCAGGTACACTAGCGTTTGGTATGCTAGATATGTCACAATTTCGCAAAATATCAATGATTAACAGTGAACCAACAGAAAAGTATTAGGCTTTCCAGGTTCAGATGGACCAAATATGCCGAATCGCTGCTCAAAGCACGGCAAATAAATCAATGAATGCCAAAAAAATAATCTAAACGTTTAAGCTCAAACGAGACAATTTTTTTTTTAATTCCTAAGAACGTTTATTCTGCAACAGCACTGAAAAAGGTTAAACATGCCAAACTATTACGTACAAGCCAAACAATATTTTCATATGCCAAACCAATTTTAAAAAGGCCAACTTTCTGGAATTTGGCACTAAATATGCCAACCTGGCAACCGTGGCGGTAACTCGTGCTTTGCACCACATATCTTAAGGGTGAGCACATTGCAAGACTCCAAACTTTATGACGTTTCAACTACAGAATACGTGCTTTAGCGTAGGGTTAACATATCTGATGAGGCACAATTCCTGACAGATTTGTGTTTTGTCACTTTCACCAATTTTTGCGACGAAAAGACTTGTATTATTGTTTTAATTCCGGATGCATCCAAAGCACATTTCCAACGTCGCTTTCCCGTGAGAGTAGGATAAATACAGAACAAAACGAAAACAGCAAAATTTGCTGCATTTTGTTAAGCGCAGTGCCAGTCGTTTCTGAAAACAGCAAAATTTATGAAAACGAAAAAAAGCACAGAATTATTACACAATAAGCTGCAAGGCAAAGACAAGAAATAAACGTCTGTTCCTTGGTTATAAACTAAGCATTCTGCTTTCCATTCATTTCTACCTTTCCGGAAACATGGATGTTCTGCCTTCATCTCGTCAGTAAATTTGCATTTTCGTTTAGACATTTTAACAGAAAAATTACAAAGTTTAATCTTTAACAATAAACAATTCTTACTGTGAAAACATTTGCGGTTGGATTTCATAAAACGCATTATTCAAAAATCCCGGACATTGAAGCACTTTTCAACATTTCTCCCTGATGCATATTTGGCCACTAAAATCCCGGACATGTCCGGGGAAAACCTGACGTATGGCAACCCTATTTTAGCGTGTTTCTGTATCTAAGCGCAGTCTTGCATCGGTCACCCCATCAGCATGCACGCTGTAGACTGTGATTACTGTTCCAAGTCCCAACCCAGGTACTGACTCATATTCTCTTGATGCTTGCTATCGTTCTTTCCTCTAAGTTTTCTTACAGCTATTCGCCTTACGTGTCCATCGCGCCTGGACCTGGTGACCTGATTCGCTTGACTAAGAACATCTCGCTGGTTGCCTGACTAGTTATTCCATTCTGCCTGAAGCCACGATGGCCAGCAGTCAGCACCAGGGTTGACAGATTGGCCTTGTTAGGCCAAATTTCTGAAGTTTGGCCTCGTTTCAAGTTGGTTGGCCTAAAAAATTTTAGTTGGCTTTTTGACCTTTTTCGGCCTCATCTCAAGTTGCCTGGTCTTTAAGAAACGTGTTGGGCCTTTTGGCTCTTTTGGCCTTTTTTACGCTGAAATAGGTTTTTAAGAAGGAAAATATTTCTATTCCATTTTTTTCGGCAACACATTTGCAAAATTTTGTGATAAATGCTATATCAGACGCCCGCATTCTGATATTAGTTATATTTGAGGGATGCTAGATTCGAAACTAAGTTTTTGCGTAATCACTGGAAATGTGTGCACTCACTGCACTATGTAGTGTCTATTGTGTTGCGAGCACTGAACAGTCTCAGCGCTTGCAGATAGGTCTGCGTCTTCGCGATAGAAATGCGATAATTACGTTGAAGTGGAAGGGCTCTTATGATTCTGATCATAAGTACCGCAGGGCACGGCCGACTTTCGTGCAGAAAGCTGACAATGGATCAGTACTCAACCTGTAGCACCATTTTACCCAAAGTGTGCAATCTCACAAACCATGAAAAGTCAGGGAAAGATCAGTGCTCCAGTACAACACCAAGCAAGGTTTTTAATCTTAATTTCGAAGAAAAAATTTTTTGATATTCTTTTAATTTAGGTGTTTTTGTGACAAAGGAATGGCAACACCGCAAATAAAGTTTGGCTTTTTTTCTGGCCTTTAAACAGTCGGTTTGGCCTTTCCTGGCTTCTCTTTAGCATTGTTTGGTTTTACTGAAATTTTCATCTGGCAACCCTGGTCAGCACTCAAAGCGTTTCTCGCATGTCATCTCAAACTAGATTCGGTCAGCAACAATCTCAACGTGGATGTTTCTTCCAAGGTTTGCCCTCTTCCATGCATTCCCATGTCTGTAGAGCACGGCATAGACCTAAACCAACTGTTGTTGTGGATGCTAGTACGACTACGTAGGAATGAAAAAGGCTGCTTGGTTATTTCGCAAATCTCGAAAATGCACAAATGCCCCATTTGGTGAAAGTCCGTTGCTGCAGCTGCATAGAACTACTGCAGAAGCATACGCAATGCACCCAACCTCGAACTAAAAAGCTGGTGAAAAAATCACTGAGCAGAAAAAACAAACACCAGTATTTCTGAATGGATAAGTTGCTAAAGGCAAGCTTTGGCTCTTGCAGCTCCCCTGGTTGCGCTTTTGTTCAAAACCATGGTGAACTGACAAAACATTGGCAATTCTATGTACATTGGTTTTTCGGAAAGGTAAACTTCAGACATTTTGACTTTTTAATCTGTTTTGCAAATTTTTGATAACTGCTGTTTGCATTTGTCCAAATCTTTATTTTTTTATAATTTATCAATATCTGCGATTTCTTTTGTACTGTATGTCTGCTGTATTTTTTATGTTTTTCTAGAAATTCTTTATTTTCAAAAGATGCACACCTTGCTCTCAAATTTATTTGTTTCAATCTCCCCACCAATTGCGACACAGGACCACAGATAGGAAGTACAGTTTTTTCTGTTATCTGCTGCTCTGCCAGATTGTCTAAACGTCTAAGAGAAAAACATCTCTCCAGGAAAACTTGAAAAAATATAAACAAATGTTGGGCTGATGCTATAGAAACATTTTTAACACATGTTTTTCAGGATTTAATAAACCAAAGGCTCTCCCTAATGAAACATTTTAGGCAAGGTTTTTCTTGTCGGCGAAATGTGCTACGACTAACTATAACCAAAGATATTGTTATTTTTGCTAAACTCAAATCGATTGTGGCAAACACATTTTTCGTTTTCGTATTCTAAATTCCATCACCAGAACCAAATTATGAAATATGGGGCGCAGTTGTTTTATTTGATCTCATTTAACTTTTTATAATTAATAATTATCTCGAACTTGTCGCTGGCAACAAGCAGCTTTTCGTTCATTTGTCACACATAGACGAATTTTTTTAAATGACCGAAATAAATTAAGACAATTCGGTTATAACGTCCGAAAATATGGACAAGTAAAAATTGTTACGGCGCGTTTTAATACCATTATGAGAAAATGACCAAAATGTTTCAGCGAAAAAAAGCAGGACAGCAAGTGAATCATCGCAGGCTAGAAATTAATATATATCAACCATTCCGATGTTCTCACAAACACTTTCGCTCATGTACATTTATTTATAATAAGCATAAAACAATTGCAAAAAGCACTGCATGTACTTACATGGTTTCAATGTACGACAAAAAGCTGTCTCCAGCAAGACGTATATACTTGAAAAGTATTATTTAACAATATCATCAGAATCAGCGAAACGCTCCAAAGCAAGCTGTTGTATTCAAACTTTGAGTGGCCCAGACAAATATTTACAATGGTGTACGAGCAAAATTAATAAAATAAATCTGCAAGTTAAATTATTTATATTGTACTTTGTCTCTTCCATCAGACTACTTTTTCGATTGGATACGTTGTTTCAGTACCAACGTTGTTTCCAACCGCTGATTCAGGACCTCGAACGGAGTGAAGACAATGGATTTCCACGCTTCGAAAGATAGAAGAACACTAAAGATGTTAATCAAGCAATTTATTTCATATATGGTCGTTGTTACGTGGGTAGTGGCATCATCAGGCACAACGAAGGCAAGAGAAACCATTGAAATCAAATCACTAAAAACCGTTAGAACAGCACAAACACTTGATCGCTTTATGATTGCCTTTATTCTAACAGCGATGCTTCTGGTACTGGCTGAGCGCAGGGGATGTAAAAATAAAAACATTAGCAGAGATTGCCCAACCATTCCTATCCCGTTACCCATGTAGAGAGGCCACACAGTCAGGCTCTTTCTTGGCTTCATTTTACACCCGTACAGCGACTTCGAATAATTCATTGGCCAGATGAAAGCCACTCCGGTTACGACGCAAGCACAAATAATGAAAGCGAAACTGAAACGACTCAAGTTCACGAGCCAACGTTTGCGAAGCTGCTGCATTGATGGATGCTGGTACAGTGTGTGCTGACGAAACCACAAAAAGATGTACGTGCAGGTGGCGGAAATCACGTATCCTGCAACAGTTAAGTCGCTGACAATTTCACAGAGCAATGCGGAGTAGTACTTGCTGCTTCTTAAGTTGAAAACAGCTTGGTCTGCCGCCAGACGAAGAAGGGGTGAAAAAATCGCCACCACGGCCGAAGTATAAAAGTTTCCGGCGTTAAGCTGGTTTGCTTGTCCATTCTGCCATTTTTTTGTACGCACTCCGAACAGGATCAAGCTTATTCCGACCCAGAGCACAATGAAGATTGCCATGGAGTTGATCACTTCCGCAACGTACCATTCCAGTTGACTGGAAGAATGCTCCATTAATGCCGTGACAGAAGGTGTGGTTAGGTTTATGACGAAGGAGCTTTCCATTTTTATTTCATTTACGAGTGAACCTGTGTGAAAAAGGATCTTTGAAAAAGCGACGCGTTTGTTCTCAATACAAAAACCCGGAATTTTTAAATAAACACAAGTGAAAGAAAGATACAGTTAAGAAAGTTTAACCGCAATGCAAAGTTGCAAATGAGCAATAAGTGTTACAACACGCTTGAAGATTTTTTATACGGTATGCACAATACTTTTCATTTTTTCGAAAAAATAGTCGTGACAGTATGAAGGGAAAATGCGTATGTCCGGAAACCTGCACCATGGTTAACGACACATATGGCATGAAGGCATGCTGCTTTTTAAAATCGCATCTAGCGTAAAGTTTGCCAATATCAGTCTTGTATTTTCCGGTGTATCTTTCATAAAAAAAACTCTTGTCTGATGCGATGGTGAAATTTTGATTGTACAACATTAAAGCACGCTTATTTGACTCAATTGCACAGTTTTTTCCTTTCCAGCATTTGCTGCGGCTACGATTGTGTAAACCAGGGCTTCTCAAACTACGGGTCGCGAAATGAAATTTTGGGGTCCCGAAACAAATTGCCTTGACAAATCAGAGATAAAAGTTTTCTTACGCATTACAAGTAAATTAAAGGCAGGAATGCAATGAATCTACCTGTAGTGCATTTTCAGGGGCAATACCGTGTTTGATGCTGTCAGTTGTTTACTAGGATGTCTGCCTGAGCTGTCAATTGATAACCAAGCACAAGCTATGCGTTGTTACGTCGTCATTGTTTTAACGTAGTCCACTGGCCTATATTGAACTCAATGCCAGGGGCGCCGAAACAGCGAGAGGGTAGGGGGGCAGCAGAAAAGTTAAGGGCAATGGAAACTTACAAAGTAATAGAAAAATCGTTACCGATTATGCTTGCTTCTGTTCAACAACAATGTTGACCACAAAAATAATAAAAGAAACTATAAGAAATTTGTTTCAATTAAATCTTGATATACCATGAAAATGCCTATGATGCTGTTATGAAAAAGACACCTCCACCCCGTTGCCTACATTTTGAAAGGTCAGGGTGCAATGCCCCCAATAAATTGTCATTACAAGACTTACATCTATTAATTGGAATTTAGCTGCTGACTTTGATTTTCTAGAATTTTTTTCTTAGTACCAATTGCCAAAGGGGGAAATGCCCGTTTTTCCCTCCTGCGGACGCCCATGGTTTCGACGTACCACATGTTTAAAACTGTTTGTTTGAGTTCAGTGTAAAAGCGTACTATCAGAGTCGTTCTTTTCGCATTCACATGTTTAGCAACAATGTTGACCATAGAAAACCATTCTGAATTCTATATGTGCGCCAACAGCTGCAATAAATTTGTTTCGAGTCGATCTTGATAAAAAATGAAATTACTTATGGTACGGTTATGTAAAGGCACCTGCGCTCCCGTTGCCCCCTCTTTTAAAGGGTGGGGTGCAGTGCCCCCGTCAGGCACCCCCGTTCCGGCGTCCCTGCTCACTGCATTCATTCCGACACGACGGCATGCTTGTGTTTAGAACTCTAGGTCTATCTTTCTATATCGTGAACACCAGGCCAATTCACAGTATGTCTAAAAGCTCAACTGGTGTGTATCAGATAAAACGTAAAACAGAGACTCTTGTTTGCGCCCTGATGAAGTTGACTGCACCGTCAACGAAACGTTGGCAGTATTCGTTTTTACCTTGTATCTGATACACACCAGCTGAGCTTTTAGATAAACTCTAGGTCAGTGGTTCTCAACCATTACAAACACGTCGAACTCTTTCGTAGGTTTCCAAGGTTTTGTCGAACCCTATTTTGCCCAATGTAACAGAAAGTAAAAATGAGTTACTGCCAGGGATGTAGTGCTGATAAAAAAGGTGTGGGAACGCATCCAAGAAAATAGCCATTTTATAACAGATTCCAACTGATTTTAAAGCAAAACGTGAAAAAGGTGTGGGAACGCCGTTACCACGCGTTCCCGCCCCACTACACCCTGGTTACTACAAAAGTGACCTTAGTTAGTTTGCTGTGATATAACTACGCTTTTGATCATGTTTCAGACGACCTTCGTCGAACCCCTGAGACGGCTCCGTAGAACCCTAGGGGTTCGATCGAACTCAGGTTAACTCACTACTCTAGGTCCAGTCTAGGGGCTAAGCTAACTGCTTTGAGAGCACACGGAGTGGTTTAGACTAAAGTTCAAAGCTTCATACACAGTTTCAGAAGTACTGCAGAGTCTGATTGAAGAAAAGTTGGATCTACAAATCATGTGCAATTGAAATTTCATGAGGCAACACATTTGCCATGCCAAGGATTAGTTTACGGAGTTATTCAACGACAAATGTTTGCAACTGGAATTTTTAAAACAAGGCTTATGTCATTTTTGGATAAGAACAAGAAATTAATATTCAGCCATTTCTAATCTAGCCATTTATAAATTCTTAGCGTTTTGCACAACATATTTGTGTAAGCTGCATTGTCAAAATTGATAGCGCTAATCATCAAGTCCAAAAACCGATCCTTTTTGAAAAATGTTGAGAATGTCTTGTATTATTCTACGACTTGATGATCTGTGTAAAAATCAAGTGCATCCATCCCATTAGTTGTGCTTGATAACTTCTATAAACTGAATTGTATTCTGTTAATCCTTTTTCGCCTTATAATTTCCATTATGTAGTAGTTTTATTACTGTACAGTTACTTTCAAGGATTTGTCCATTTGTACGATTGCGCCATAGAAAAAAAAATGCGTCTTGATATTTGTAATGGGATGTTTACGCGTATCATTAACACCTTATCTATCCATTAAGAGGGTCGCACAGAAAAACAATTTTTAAAATGGGTCGCAGAACAAAAGTTTGAGAAACCATGGTGTAAACGAAGAAAAGACAAGATGTGTGCGTTTCTCAATCTTTTGCAACCTTCAAAAATTTCTTACTGTATCAAAAAGGAGCCAGGCATCAATAGAGGGTCAAGACAAAGACCTAAACACCGCAGAGGATTCTGTGAGGTCATCGTTAGGAAACACAAACAAGCAAAATCGCGAGGTCGATGCTCGATAATACGATCGATTAATAATAGCGCGATGGTCGACAGCTAGCTGTACGTTGAAAATCCCTTTGTTATGTATGATCCGCGTTTCCACTGCATTGATTTAACATGCATTAAAAATGCGTGACCAATTTCCCTTCGATTAAATCATAGATGTTGCGTGATGGATAGAAATGCCAAAGCCATGTGAAACTAACAGACTAAAGATACAGAAACATAATTTTATCTGTTTTAGATCAGAGAACCACATAAAGCTTCATGGAGAAACAAAAGAAAGTTTCAATACATTAACCTTAATAACTATACTCCTAATTAAAGGCAATACGCACAATTTGGTAAAATCTGTCTCCACGTTTGTTTTGTAACAAATTTTTACTTGAAAGAAACAGCAAAAACTATGTGGAAATTCTTACTAACATCATTTCAAAAACCCATCCAAAATGATTGTATTTTTCTATTATGATTCTTAATCAAAATTTAACAACGATAGAAATCACATGTGCATCAGCGAAACAGGTTTTTCATTCATAAAAGGTTTTAAACAGTTTTGATAATAGGAAAAACACTCATAAGCTTAGAGTAGCCTGACTTCATTCGTCGTAGCAATAATCAGTTGCTTTTTTATGCAAACATCAATGATTGTTGTGTGGAAAATTCCCAAAGTTGTTTTTTTTCTTCAGTGCACGTAAGTATGACAAAAATGAAAAATACGTCAGGATTAGAAGGCCTTAACTTTGGTAAAATGTTTTGATATTGAATAGCTAAGGAAATGAAAGGGTTGTAGTTGATCATGAAATAAAGCTTGTTAAAACGTACTGAGTGAAACATTTAAGGTCATGCACAACTCCAAAGAAATGTTTTGAACCGGTCAATTTTTTTTGACAAAAACAGAGATCAAAGCAGACATCTAAACATGCCCACATAAAAAAAGGAAAACCGAAACAAACAAATGTTTATTTTGTGTTATCAAATTGTTTCCCTAACATAAAAGTTGAAAATACAAAAATCTTGCGAAGTTTCGGAATCATACCGAACAAGCAATTGCAATGACTGCACTAATACAAAATTTTTTTACAAAATGTAGGTTCATATTTACCTTTAGTCGCATTGCGTGTGAATTTTACTATAAATTGATCGTCAGTTTGCTGCTAGTGATTTGGTGCGTCGTACCAAATTAATACTTGACAGTTCTAATATTGATTATATATTTTTAGCAATCAATTTGCAATCCATTGCAAAAGATCACAAACCAACAGAAATGAATATTTTCATTCCAAATTCAATTTCCAAATTGATGCGCAAGACATTTGCATTGCAACCCAACTTGTTTAAAACGTGTTTAGGATTACTTCTTAAACTATGCCTATTGGTTCTAACAAGGTTCACCTCAAAATTTAAAATCGTTTGCGACGAAATAAATCAAGCGCAAAATTTATTTAAAGGCTTATGTTGCGTTGATTGTGTCTCACAATTTTCATGTCGTGCTATTTCTATTATATACGAAAAACATTTAGAGACGCATTTGACATCAGAGAAGTTTTTCTTGATCTTTTATGACGAGTGGGCATCGTTTTGTAAGTCAAAAATTTAAGTTTACTTGGCTATAGGAAGCAAGTTATCGAAAGATGTGGTTATCGAAAAATCCAGATCGGTTGTTTGCAAGGACTTACAAACAGGAGAGAAAGTTGGATTTTTGAGAGAAAAATCAGCTAACCAGGGCTGTAGCCCTAACGCACTGTGTTTCAAAGTTATAGTCAAGAATGATGTTAATCCTATCATAATATTGACAGTTGAAAACCCTTGACATTCCCACTCGATTTCGTTCACTTTTGGGAGAGTAAAAGTGTTTTACAAATTTTTTGGAAACCCGCCCTTGTTTGCTATGAAATCTCTACTTATTCTACCTTGATGTAAGATCAAAGCAGTTTAAGTCCTCCATTTTGTTTTTCGTGAGTTTTCATGAAACAGTTGTTCAGAGTTTCCGATAAAGCAATGCTGAAAGATGGAAATTACGAGCCTCGTGTGCAATAAAAAACAATTACAATCAAAGTTAACACAACCTTTCCCTACTGTGCATAAATGTTAGGCAAAGGCAAGCAACCAAGATACATGAAAACTTGAAAATGTAAAATATTGCTGAAACATACCCATAGGGTACAAAAATGTTTGGGTGTGCGAAACAGTTTTGCCCGATTTTTCTGATTTTTGTCTGAAAAAAGAGAAGTGCTAAGTTACTGTCAATGAGCAAAAAGCGTAAAACAACAAAACTTTGGAATGGTGCCTTCCAACAAATAAACAGGTAAACGGGGAAGGGCTCAAGCCTTGAGGGGACGCACGACCAACACATCACCTTAGTTATAGTCTACGCAACGTCAGGTTGAACATTTGTTCAGTTGCTAACTGCACAAAAGGGTTTGCAATTAACCTTGTATAACCTATATTGGATCTATAAAATATCATCACTGAATAGTTTTTGCAAAATGTGATAATTTAATTTTTCGGGTTTAATAAGAGAATTCAGAAAAATCTGCAAAAAATTTTGCTCGATTTTTCGCAAAGTTGTAGGGTGAGAGGGTAAATCGCTTACACGACTATGTACTGAAACACATGTCAGCAGTTTATACTAGTAATTATATTTACTGCCGTTTTAGGAATATTGTATCTATTATTGGAACTTACTTAATAAAACAGCAATATATAAACTAATTTGTAAAAATTTTGAGGTACAAATCTTACGTCAGATACAAACATAATTCAGCAAATGGATTACTCTATCAATTAAAAGGTTGCAAAGTTTCAGATTAGATTTAAAACTTTTAATGAACTTCTTTACGAATCATAACTCAGTGTTTTGAAAACGGACCCGAAATAGAAGCTCTTCTGAAAGCAAATGTCGAAACAAGTAGCAAGACAACCAAAACATTGAATGAAAAAGTATTCCTATTTTTGTCTGCAGGAGTTAGCATACTACTGTTTACTGTTATTTGCCATTCTTGGATTTCGCTTTGCTTCATCGCATCAACTCAACTTGAAACGATTTTAACTGTAGTGCTAGATCACTGGCCCTCCACGCAATATACTTGCTGTAAACAGTGAAAACTTAACAGTGGCCAGAAACCTGAACCTGCTAGTTAGCAAATTTTTGGAGACAAATCAATTTGAACTTTACACTTCCTTTCAAAAAAAGAAAATTTCAAGGTTATTCCTTCAAATACGTCATACCTCATAAGTAATCAAAATTGACGACTTACCTTCACCTAAACAAAGTACAATTTCAATTCTGCTCTGTGTTTTTTGGAAAAGGTAACATAAGTAATCGACTCCTACGCTTGTTGAAGTGATAATCCGGCTACACATACCAGCAAGTAAATATTGCTATGCACGGGACTTTTCCCAGACAACAGAAACAGAATCCGCTGCTTTGCTCAATGGCTCTGTGAAAGTCACTGCATGACAAGCAACCCTGACAGTTGCCAAAACAACCATTTGCGCAGCGCGATTTTAGATTTTATACAAAATTTCGACTCGCGTATTCGTTTCATGTCTTGCCAACGCTTCAGGCAGCGCCGCAATGAGGCCTTTTTGGGAAAACTAAAAGGGATGAAATACGTTACGCATCGTTTTTGGTGCTTTGCGGTGTTCTTGACAGAAAAGGCGTTTCTACTCAGTGCAACACTAGTCAAAAAATACAAAATAAAAAATATGCTACGAAACATGAACATCCCCCAGTTTTCCATTGTCATTACGCTATAGTATGCCTTTCCCTTAAACGTTCACGCGATGTCAAGCACACCGTGTGGCGTACGTTGTTGGTTTATGCTCACTGCATCACATAGATCTTAACCTTTCCAGCCCCGGCACCCTATTCCTAAAGATATGGGTTTGGGGACCCGTTGTCTGCGTTATGTTAGTCAAATTCAATCAACTGTGGTGGGTTGGCATTTCGTCACTAAAGGATTCAATCGTTTAAGGTTTGTGTGGCGTCTGGGCATCGTTTGTTTTGACTGCTCATGTCGTTTTTGCAAGACTGGATCTCGTGATTGCGATTAATTTTCCGGTTTCAAAAACTATGCAACGCACTTTACAATGATTTATTAGGATTATGCATCTTCGCATCAGACTCACTTCACACCAGATGATGACCGTTGAAGTAATTTGTTATTAATGTATTTAACATACCTTCTCGATGCATGTAATCTTCAACCTTGGTAGGGTAACAGCAGTTGACGTCAATGATGAAGTTGTCACTGTAGGTAAAGTAGGACGTTTTGAATCTTCGCATATGTTGTGCAAAATGCACCTACCGCGATCATATGTGGTGCAAATTTGCTGTTTGCATCAACCTTGTTGGAAATATTGCCGCATATTCACTTTCTCTACTGACTGCCACATTTTCAATTGCACCTATGAAAATCACGTTTCTGTAATACAGTTTTCACGTTTTCATTTTCAGCTATTCTATAGTTTTTGTAGTATCATAAGTCAAGCGAACAGAGAAAACATTCCTGTGAAAAGAAAGGAAAACATTGATTTCGCTAGTAAACGCTATGTTCAGTCAAGAGCGGCGAATCGTGCAAGCGCCAAACCGATACGAATCTAAAAACAGTGCAAAAGGGTGCATATCACGATACAAATCTCATAAACCTCCACTTTTTGTCGTGACAACATTCGGACCTCTCGCTCCGAAGTAACTGAAGTACGCTAGACTTTCTGCGTCGGGAAAGACAAAAATCGCTGTTGCAATTTTTCGCATCGATTTTCATTTGTCAGCCTCTCCTTCAAATTGCGTGGCGTGGGCTACGCCTATGGGATGACTCCTCTTTTCAAAAACTTTCCTTCGTGTTCGCCAGTAATGTCATCTATATTCTCCATAAGTCCAGCATAATAAAGAATTTTCCTTGCCAGTGAAGCGTACAAGCACACAATCTCCCTCTGATGTTTCAACATTTGATAAATCATCATCACAAATGGCTTGTAGTTTTGCATGTTTGTACACCTGTTTCATCCATGTTATATATTCTATCTGGAAGAAATCTTTTGTGTCCATGACCGTTACTAGGTTATCATCAGAAAATTTGTTAATCAACCAAAAATTAGGAATAGCAATGTTGTTTTGCAAAGCTTTTTCATATGCCAGCTTATGACACTTATGAGAAGTAAGGCCATGAAACTTTTCTGATAGTTCCCTTGCATGTTTCGCCAAATCATCTTCCATTTCATCACTGAATATTTTGAGTTTATCACTGAGAGCACCATAAGGATGTTTTGCTCCACCACAATTTACGAAGGTTTTGTCCCTGCGCTACCGATCTTCTCAATGCGATATTTCGACTCAAAACGCAGAGGACACAAACCACTATTACGTAATAGTACAAATTACATCCGGGTACGAACAACAAGATACTGCATAATTTGTCCGCAACAAAGACTTTTTTCGATTTTTTTGTGCTGGTAGTCGGACTATTATGCTCTAGAGTCCAGAGCCCTTTTGGTCAACGAATCGTTTAAAAGCATGACGTTTAATTTCATATTGCCTCGCAACTTCTCTAATTGAAGTGCATTTTGCTACAGTTTTGACGCGGCTGTCANAACATCTTCCGAAATAGCAGCACGATTGTTTTTTTGTTATTCTTGGAANTTTTTGCAAAATATATGACGCAATTCACAATGATTAAAAACAACAGTGACTAAATTAAACAAACAACAACTAGCGACTTGGATGATGTGGGGTGACTTGAACCATACTTCAACTTGCACGACATTAATGGTTCAACTTACCCCAGAGGAAAATTTCAACTTGGAAGTTAATTTATATCAAAGCCTTAACGTCCAGCTGTTCAAACACAAGGTGATAAACTCTAGTGGAACTACGCCTTGAAGAAGTAATGGCATCAAAAAATACACCTTTTACACTATGAATTATGAAACGGAAAAGTACATTTCAAATTTTTCACTTAGAGCTTGCAAAATCACGTCCAAACTGACAGCTTTCTTCACCAAGCAACTTTGGATTTGAGTCATAACCTAAAATGTATTCCTAACAAACTCCAAACAATAGGTGTTGCACATGAGTTTCTGGACCGCTTCATTTAGCTAAAACATGGGGTGGTTCATCTTGCCCACCGGTTCAACACACCCCGTTCTCGCCTACTGATTAGCCAGAAAATGATTCACCCTTATTGATCAACAAAGCATTTCAAAGATAATGGTCTGCATTCTGCAAGTACGAAAGCAGATGTCCAGCCTTGTTCTTGCTGTGCAGCGCCATCATGCGCCACTTTTCATCTCATCTAAAAATGCTGTCAATGCTTTTTCAGTGTGGCCAAATTTCGGAGAATGGCAATTTGTGGCGTTAAAGCAGTGAGAATTTTATAATTCATATCTAATAAGCAGAATCTAGGCTTCACACTTTTATCAAAAAATATGCGGTTATGATGATCTGATTAGGTTGTGCGAATTGTACCTGGGGCTTCTGCTTTGGCTTTGTGCTAACATGCAGTTTTCGGTTGTATTCTCGTTCAGGACAGCAATTTTGCATAGCACTCCCCATCCCGGCCCCAAATGTATACTGACACCGTGCCATGATCCGTACGAATAAGGTAATACGTACATTACCAAAACGTGAATTAGCAACACCAGTGGTGTTGATTCGTTCGATTCATTAGTAATTATCAAAATCATTTGTAACTGTTAAATGATGAAACACGATACGATTAGCAGCTAGCAAGTTTTCTTGCATGTGACCAAGTATTCAAGAACCCTAATAGGTAGAAATTTAATTGGTAAAACAGGTGTAACTCGATTGCTGTTATAACTGAGGCAACAATTTTTTGACCGAAAAACTTAAAGTTTTGACTTTATAATTTACAAATTTTGACTGATTTTGACCTATAAATTTCCTGCGTTTGCAACTGCTAATTAATTCAATATTAGGTGTTGAGGTTAATTCAGAAACTCATTCATGCACTATCCTTCGAAGCTGAAAAAAATTGGTTGTTTCACTTTAGGGATTATATATTGATAAATACATCAATTGCAGTAGAGTCAAACCTGAGAATGTCATCAAGTTGAAACACTGCATGCATAATGGATTGAGCCTTTATCAAACCAAGTACTGTGAGACCATGTTTCTTGCCTTACCAAGCACAACCTACATAATATTCAATCGGCCAGTAGTGGGCAAAACAACATTACTACGCCATAAGTCGCAAGAAACCCACTATTATTACAAAATTGCAACTAAACTTGCAAAAGCATATCAATATCTGTTGTTGTAATTTGAATAAAATATCGATGAAGAGCAAAATCTGTGCTGCAAGATACTTTTGACCTAACGATAAATTTTGACTTCTTTGACTTAATAACTTTGGAGCCGCCCATGGTGTGAGCGTGAAATTTGGTTTGTGGACGTTTTACAAAGTTTGAAAACGACAGAAAAAAATTGACTTATTGAGTTTTGATTGCCCTAGTTACAACCTAGATTACAATTGGTTTGAAGCCGTTATGCTGCGTTTTTACAAATGTTCAGGTGTTTCAAAATTTTTTCGGCATACCAGCATTCACCAGTAAGCTTAGATTTGGTATACCAACATAAACCAACTTTTGTTTGAGCAGTTTTGAAAACCAAATGCTGCTTTTAACCTATGTCAGGTGCCTGTAGGCAGTGCACCCGACTGGTTTTTGATTACATCCAACCTACAAACGTGTGTTTTGGATAAAACAACTCCACTCCCAATTTAAAGGCGTACATGAATGTAGTTACAACTGGTGATTTGTTGTAACCAAGAAAATTTCGGTAATTACCAAAGAAACATAGGTCTGAGAAGCACGAACGCCTGCATTGTCCACGCATCGATCGAGGGGCATTGAATGCCTATTAACCTTCCACAGCTCTAAGAAATCGCACTCATTAATAGCCACCATTTGTTTGCTGTTATGAGGAAACCATGTTTATCTTAGCAGTTAAAAATTTTTGCGTGAAGGACGGTGTCTGTGGACATTTGAGACACAGTGGTCTCTTGAAACATGCTGAGAAGCCAAGATGGTTTAGGTAAGGTGTCCAAACGCTGACCTGCTAGCTAAAAACAACGTTACCGTGTAGATGAAGAGATAAAGCTCTTATCTGCTGAAAATGTAATTTGTACTAATCAGCAAAAGTCTGTGCAGGAGAGTGAAATAGTCGAATAGGAGACTTTCAAACAGCCAGATGAGACAGACAAAAATGCAACTGGATCACGCTTGTGAATACTTGATCTGTGCATAGCCAACCGTATTGAAACAACATTAAAGTCAGAACACAAATAAAACAAAATGCATTGACTGAGCTTTCCTGGATTAATGATTTAATCAATATTATATGAATGGTAAGTCAGATTATATTGTGAAGCCAATAAAACAAAAATTCGACGTAGGTTTCATGTGGGAACAGAATTAACTGCATCTGAGCCTGAAGATAGGTGAATATCAAAAATCTCTTGTTTGCATTGGTGAATGTTACTCGTTGCTGTAGTAGCGCAGTGACAGCTAATGATTTGGTGCAATTATACTACAGTGTAAATACAGTTTATTGGACAAATTGCCGTCTAGACTTTTTGAAAATGATGGAACTACTGTAATTAAAAATATTCGCCACCATTGGGATTCACCATGTAGTGTGCTCCTGCGACAGACTTTGCCGGTATTACAAGCACCTCCATAGCAACGGGGAATTCGGGAGTGTGGCCCACAAATTTTGTTGTGCGTAGAAAATTTTTATACAGCTTGTTTTAAACATATAACAAAAACAAATTTCTTTCCTCTCCTAAAAATGCATTTTGCACCCAGAAACCTTAAGACCTGGCTACCGTCCTGGCTACACGATACAGATGCATGCAGCAATCTGTTTTCAGCAAAGAAAGCCCATTTTTTGTCTCAGCTCACAGGCGCAAAATGAATCATTGGCTAAAAAGCTTGATCTTTACTGTGTTTGTATCGGACAACGTTGAGCTACTGTCACCTGTAATTGAACTAGAGCTTTGTAGCAAAGTTTGCGCTGATTGTATTTTGATTCAACCAAATACCTTGAAATCAAATGTTGCGTAACGGACCACCAAAAGTGCAATGAGATTGGACAGTAACAAAAATATCCAATCACGAACGCTTTCACAGAATATAAAACCAAGCCTAGCCTTCGATGCAAACCAAGCCTAACCAAGCCTAGCCTTCG